>Ga0209605_1001066_pt1 | contig 32207 bp, 25 predicted proteins | sample AD_UKC035_MetaG_FD_184408 | JGI IMG/M metagenome (GOLD analysis project Ga0209605, IMG submission 184408) | Active sludge microbial communities of municipal wastewater-treating anaerobic digesters from USA - AD_UKC035_MetaG (SPAdes) (version 2) | ecosystem: Engineered > Bioreactor > Anaerobic >...
AGCTCGACGGCCAGCCCTGCCGCCCCTGCATCGCGCCGGTCGACGTCCGCCTGCCGCGCGCGGATGAGGCCGATGCCGCCATTGACACCGTCGTCCAGCCCGACGTTCTGGTGGTGTGCGACCAGAGCAAGATCGACCGCCGCGGCGTGCGCGGTGCGCCCGACTGGGTGCTCGAGGTGCTCTCGCCAAGCACCGCCGCCCACGACCAGATCGCCAAGCGCCGCACCTACGAGCGCGCCGGGGTTCGCGAGTATTGGCTGGTGCATCCTGGCGACCGCACGCTTACGGTCTACGTGCTCGAAAACGGCCAGTACGGTCGCCCGGAGATCTACGAACTGAAGGACGAAACCCCGATCGGCGTGCTGCCAGGCGTGTCGATCGCCTGGGACGCGCTCGTGACTCGTCTGCCGAAGCCGGAGTATTGATTTGGGCGACCCGCTCTCGCCCCCATGACAGGAACCGCTCGGCTTGATCGCATCTCATATGCGACACATAATCCGCACGCTGCAAGCGAGGAAGCCATGGCACAGAGTTCAATGCTCCACATCCGCGTCGACGACGAAACCAAGATCCAGGCCACCGCGGCGCTGGCCGCCATGGGTCTGTCGATGTCCGACGCCGTGCGCATCTTCCTCAAGCGTGTCGTCAACGACCAGGCCTTCCCGCTCGAGCTCAAGGTCCCCAACGCCGAAACGCGCGCCGCCATGGAAGAGGCACGCGCCATGATGAAGGCGCGCCAGGCACGTTTCGAGTCGACAGACGCCCTCTTCGATGAGCTCGAAAGAACCCGCTGAGGCCACGCGGGCAGCGCTGCCCCGCACAGCGGATGTCAGCAAGGGCTTCCACAAGGACTGGGAACGCCTGGGCCGTTCCGGCCGCTTCGACCTGAAGCGGCTCAAGGAAGTCATGCTGCTGCTCATCGCCAACGACGCCCCGCTCGGCCCGGAGTGGTTCGACCACGCGCTCAAGGGCGAGTGGGCCGATCACCGCGAATGCCACGTCGGCGGCGACTTCCTGCTCATCTACAGCGCCGACGACCGGCAGATCACCTTCGTCCGTGCGGGCACGCATGCGGATCTCTTCGAGGGATGAGGCGCCGATGAAACCCCTCAAGGTCCTGCAACTGCTCCCCGCGCTCGACAGCGGCGGCGTCGAGCGCGGCACGCTCGAGATTGCGCGCGCGCTGGTCGCGGCCGGGCATGAGTCTGTAGTGCTGTCCAAGGGCGGGCGGCTGGTCGAGCAGCTGCAGCGCGAAGGCTCGCGCCACATCGCGCGCGACCTCGGCCGCAAGTCGCCGGCCACCTTCCTGCACTACCGCGCGCTGCGCAGGCTGTTCGAAGCCGAGCGCTTCGACATCATCCACGCCCGCTCGCGCCTGCCCGCCTGGGTGGCATGGCTCGCCTGGCGCGGCATGCCGGCGAACGCCCGGCCGCACTTCGTCACCACAGTGCATGGCATGCACTCGGTGAGCCGCTACAGCGCCATCATGTGCGCGGGTGAGCGGGTGATCGCGGTGAGCGACACGGTGCGCGACTACATCCGCACGCATTACCCGCCCGGGCGGTGGCCGCATCTGACGGACGAGCGCATCACGGTGATCCCGCGCGGCATCGATCCGGCGGAGTTTCCGCGCGACTACCAGCCGTCGGATGAGTGGCAGGCGCGTTTCCACGCCGAGTTTCCGCAGATCGCCGGGCGCAAGGTGCTGACGCTGCCGGGGCGGCTGACGAGGCTCAAGGGGCATCACGACTTCATGACGATCATCGGCAGGCTGGTCGCGGAAGGGCTGGACGTGGTCGGGCTGATCGTCGGCGGCGAAGACCCGAAGCGGCCGGGCTATGCAAAGGAGATCCGCGAACGCGTGCAGGCGGAAGGCCTGGGCGAGCGCATCGTGTTCACCGGGCACCGCAGCGACGTGCGCGAGATCTATGCGATCTCGGACTGCGTGCTGAGTCTGTCGAGCACGCCGGAATCGTTCGGGCGCACGGTGCTGGAGCCGCTGGCGATGGGGCGGCCGGTGGTGGGGTATGCGCATGGAGGGGTGGCGGAGATTCTGGGGGAGCTGTTTCCGCAGGGGGCGGTGGCGAAGGGGGATGTAATCGCCGCGAGCCAATGCGCACTGGCGACCGTGCGCGGCGAAACGCCAGCGGTATCGCTCAACACGCGCTTTCTGCTCGAGCACATGCAGGCGCACACAATTGAACTCTACCGCGACCTCAATCCAGCCTGAGCGCGTATTAGGCCCGATCGACCCGCAGTGTCCCCAGGATCGCAAATAAATTGAACATCACCATCGTCATGGCCGGGTACGGTGAAGGCGGCCTTGAAAAGCACGTGGTCGAACTGGCAAACGGCCTGATGCGTCACAAGAACGGCATCCAGGTCAGCGTCATCGCGGACCCGATGTACGGCGCGCGTTTCGCACAAGGCGTCACCTTCATGCCTTTTGCATTCTCGAGCAACCGGCGAAACCCGATTGCGCTGTTCCGGCTCTGGCGCACGATAAGACGCACCCGTCCAGACATCGTCCACGCCCATGGCAACAAGGCGGCTAGCATGGTTGGACGCCTGCTTCCCCTGCTCAAGGTCCGCAGCGTGGCAACCTTGCACAGCCGGAAGAAGAACGTCCGCATGTTTCATGCATTCGAACGCGTCATCGCCGTCAGCCAAGTATCCACCGTGAACCTCGCGCATCCGGCGGTCCGCATCGTCTATAACGGTGTTGCGCTTCCCGGCGGCCATGCCACGGCGTCGGACGAAGCCTGGCATCATGCGCCGCGCGGCAAACGCGTCATCGCAGTGGGTCGCCTCGTCCCCGTCAAGGGCTTTGACCTGCTGATCGAGGCCTGGCGCACAATCGATGCATCCCTGCTCATTCTCGGCGAAGGCTTCGAGCGCCCTCGGCTGGAACAACTGATCGTTAGCAACGGCCTGAGCGACCGTATTCGGCTCGCAGGGCACCAGTGCGACGTCCTGCCATACATGCGCAGTGCCGACCTCATGGTCATCTCATCCCGCTACGAAGGCTGCCCATACGTGCTGATCGAGGCGCTGCAGCATGACCTACCCGTGGTGTCGACCCGTGTCGGTGTCATGCCAGAGCTGCTGCCCGCCCAGGCACTCTGCGATGTGGAGGACCCCGGTTCGCTGGCCGGCACGATCAAGTCGGCACTAAAGGATCCAGGAGCCTTCAGGGCACAGTTCCACGCCGCATTCAGCCACGCACGCACGCATCTGACGCTGGACAGCATGGTCGAGAACACGCTTTCCGTTTATCAAGAACTCATTTGACCCGCTACGCATGCAACGCGAAACAACGATCGTCAAATTCCTCAGCCGCCTCAACCCGGCCGAGTGGCAACGCTATTTCAGCGACGCAAGGATGCGATGGGGCAACTGCCAATTCACCTTCGAACGCGATGCGGACACCTACGATTGGCTCGTCGTCTATGACGATCTGCCGCCGCACGCGGGACAAAACCGCAAGCAGGCGCTCGAACACGTGCGCTGCCATCCGCACAACACCGTGCTGATCACGGCCGAGCCGGAATCCATCAAGACATACGGCAAGGGCTATACGGCCCAGTTCGGCCATGTCCTCACCAGCCAGCCGGCGTGGGCTCTGCCGCACCCCCGCCGCCACTACCAGCACGCAGCCAACCACTGGTTTTACGGCAGCGGACAAAGGCACTGGAAATCCCATGCCGAGATGCTGGCGGGCCCCGCCCTCGCGGACAAAACCCGGGACCTATCCTGCGTATTTTCCCCCAAGCAGCAGACGCATACGCTCCACGCCCAGCGCTTTCATTTCATCCAACGCCTGACCGAGTTGTTGCCCGACATCACCCTTTTCGGGCGTGGCGCGATTCCGATGGACGACAAGGCGGAAGCCCTGGCGCCGTTCCGCTATCACGTCGCGGTCGAAAATCATGTCGCCCCGCATCACATCACCGAAAAACTGACCGACGCCTTTCTGGGGCGCTGCCTCCCTTTTTACGCTGGTGCACCGAACGTCACTGACTACTTCCCGGCCGACAGTTTCATCCCGCTCGACATTCACGACCCCGATGGCGCTGCCCGCGTGATCGCCGACGCCATCCGCAACAAGGAGTGGGAACGACGGCTACCCGCCATCGATGAAGCCCGGCGCCGCGTCCTCGAGCGCGAAAATCTTTTTGCAATCATCGCCCGGATCATCGAGGCGGCAGAAGCCAGCGGGACGCAAGCCACAAGCGGCGAAAATGCGTCCAGCACCGTTTACGGACGGCATGCTTGGCGCAAGCGACACCCGATCGCTGCGGTTGGATTCGTTCTGGAGAAACTCTGCGTGCGCCTGAGATCGCGAAAAAACCTTCGCCAATCCAGGCGGGCATGAGATGGTCGTGACAAGACAAACCCTTTCGGCCAGGCTGGCGGCGCTCCAGTCCGCTTTCTTGAGGCTGGGCTGGCTGGCCCCGGCGTTTTTCCCCGTCGCTAACATCGGCGGCCGCGGGCTCTTCAATACGCTGTTCTTTGGCTACATCTTATGGGCACTGCTCGCCCTGTCGCACCTACGGCGCAAGGACCTGATTGACGGCGGCAAGTGCCTTGCGTTGCTCGGCTGCGCATACGCACCAAGCGTTTTTCTTGCCGAAGATGCGGCGCGTGCGATCAAGATCTGGGCGACGGTCCTGCTCTACATGAGCACGGGCGCTATCACCTATGCCGTCCTGCGAGACGACCCCAGAAGAATCACCCAGCTATTCCGCGCCTTTGCCATCGGCGCGGTCGCTGCGCTCACCGCTTGCTATCTCGATCTTTTCAAGACCGCCTTCACAAGCGACAACTTCGTCCCGCGCCTCCATCTGCGCACCGTGGACCTCGTCATCTTCGCGCCTTTCCTGGTCGGATACAGCGTCAACACGCCACACACCGCGCGCAGCCTGACGAAAGCTTTGGCGGCGTATGCGCTAACGGCCGGCATGGTCATCTTTGCAGACGAACGTACGACCCTGGTCAGCTTTTTTGCCGCGTCCGTCACGCTGTGCCTGCTGGTTACGCGGATTTCCGCCTTGCGGATCCTGGCCTCCGGCCTTGCGCTGCTGGCGCTGGCCCTCGTCCTGAATGGCGATGCCCTGCTACGCGGGCTGGACCTTGGCGGAGACCTCTTCCAGCGACTCGATCAATTCAGTAGCGGGCGTCTGACCTTGTGGCACCAAGCCATCCAGTATCCGCCTGCAAATCCATGGCTCGGCGTCGGCATGGGCAATGCACAGCGCTATCAAGACGTTGTCAGCATCGCCAGCCTCGACGGCCACACTGTCAGACACCTGCACAATCTCTGGCTGGACGCCTGGTATGAAACCGGCTTTGTTGGCGTCAGCACCCTGGCACTCGTGCTGATCATGTCACTGGCACGCCCGATCCGGGCCTGGCGCACACTACCCCAGACACAGCGCCTGCAGGCCGGGCTCTTGTTGTCCGCAACTTGCGCCGTGCTCGTTCAAACACAATTCAGCATTTCCTACGCATCGCGTGAATTCAACATCTATGCAATGCTTTTCTTGGCGGTACTGGCGCATCTCGTGAACACACCCTGCCCTACTCCGTCGCCCACCATCAGAAACCCCTCCGCATGATGCTCATGCCGACACACGCTCACAAGCCTTCACCTTCCGCCGAAAAAATCCTCGTCATCCGCCATGGCGCATTTGGCGATATCGTGCAGACGGACGGCGCGTTGCGCGACATCCGCGCCCGGTTTCCGCACGCCGAAATCGTGCTGCTGACGACCGCGCCTTTTCGCAAACTCATGGGGCGCTGTCCGCATATCGACCGCATCCTCATCGACAACCGCGCGCCACTCTGGAAGCTCGGCGCCCTGTGGGCCCTGCGCATGACGTTGAAGAAAGAGGCCTTCGACCGGGTTTTCGATTTGCAGAAAACCGATCGCACCGAGCTCTATCGCAGCCTCTTCCTGAAGAACACGATCTGGAGCGGGCGCGTCGCGGGCCACCGGCCCGCTTCGGCAATCGACGGCTATCTGGCGCAACTGCGGGACGCAGGCGTCGAGCCCGCGGAATGCGCCCGGCCCAACGTGGAATGGATGGCCGATGATGTGCGCACCACGCTCGCCGAAGCAGGCGTGCGCTCACCCTACATCGCCCTCATTCCGGGCTGTGCCGCCCGGCACCCGCACAAACGCTGGCCCTATTACGACCAACTGGCCGCAGCACTCATCGCGCGAGGCTACGACGTCGTCACCGCTCCGGGCCCGGACGAAATCGAACTGTGCAAAAGCATTCCCGGCCACACCCTGCTCGGCCCGAATGGCTTTCTCAACTGGTTCGAACTTGCAGGCGTGCTCAAGGGCGCGTGTTTCGTCGTGGGGAACGACACCGGCCCCAGCCACGTCGCGTCGTGCCTTGGCAAGCCCGGGCTGGCCTTGTTCGGACCACACACCAGCGCCGCACGCACCGGCATCCGTCGCGACGCGTTCGACGCAATCGAGGTGGCCAACCTGACCGACCTCGACGTGCAGACCGTACTCGACGCGGTGCTGAGCAAGCTGCCCGCTCAGGAAAACTCGGTGTAGGACTTTTCTTCGACGATGCTCGAGCCGCAGTGCGCGTTGATCTGCTTCTTGATCGCTGCACGCTTGTCGTTCTGGATATACACCGAGCGCGCCAATTCGATGAATTTCGGCCCGAAGTCGCGCGCTGCCTCACAGGCCCGAATATCGTCCTCGATCACCCACAGCGCCTCGTTCACTGTCTGCAGCTCGGCCTCGAGACGCGCCAGCTCGGGCGTCGCCGCCAGATGCTGGGCACACGCCGCGCTCAACACCGACAGCTCGTGATTCACGTTCTTCAGCTTGGTCGGATCGGTCATCCGCTCGGCCTTGATCTTCAAGATCGTGATCTTGTCGATCAGCTCACCGGCCCCCACCTCGATCAGCAACGAACCCTTAGTCATCGTTTCCTTTCCTGTTCAAGCACATGATGTCGGCGGCCCGCACACGTTTCGCGGCAGGCCGGCTCCCGGAGATGGGATAATCGCGCGGACAACCCAGGCCGTGGATTCTAACGCATGGCCCTCTGCAGCCCGTGCCACGGAAACACAAAAGCACCCTATGAAGAAGATCGCCCTCATCACCGGCATCACCGGCCAGGACGGCTCCTACCTCGCCGAATTCCTGCTCGCCAAAGGCTACAAAGTCCACGGCATCAAGCGCCGCGCCTCGAGCTTCAACACCCAGCGCATCGACCACATCTACCAGGACCCGCACACGCCCAACCCGCGCATGGTCCTGCACTACGGCGACCTCACCGACTCGTCCAACCTCACCCGCATCCTGCAGCAGGTGCAGCCCGACGAGGTCTACAACCTCGGGGCGCAGTCGCATGTGGCGGTGAGCTTCGAGTCACCCGAATACACCGCCGACGTCGACGCCATGGGCACGCTGCGCCTGCTCGAGGCCATCCGCCTGCTCGGTCTGGACAAGAAGACGCGCTTCTACCAGGCCTCCACCTCCGAGCTCTACGGTCTGGTCCAGGAGATCCCGCAGAAGGAGACCACTCCCTTCTACCCGCGCAGTCCCTATGCGGTGGCCAAGCTCTACGCCTACTGGATCACGGTGAACTACCGCGAGGCCTACGGCATGTATGCCTGCAACGGCATCCTGTTCAACCACGAGAGCCCGCGCCGCGGCGAGACCTTCGTCACGCGCAAGATCACTCGCGGCCTGGCCAATATCGCGCAGGGGCTTGAAGAGTGCCTGTACATGGGCAACATGGACGCACTGCGCGACTGGGGCCACGCCAAGGACTACGTGCGCATGCAGTGGATGATGCTGCAGCAGGACCAGCCTGAGGATTTCGTGATCGCCACCGGCGTGCAGTATTCAGTGCGCGAGTTCATCCGCTGGTCGGCGGCGGAGTTGGGGATCACGCTGCGCTTCGAGGGCAAGGGCGTGGAAGAGCACGCGGTGGTCGAGCACGTTCAGGGAGACAAGGCCCCCGCGCTCAAGGCCGGCGACATCATCGTACGTGTCGATCCGCGCTACTTCCGCCCCGCCGAGGTCGAGACCCTGCTCGGCGACCCGAGCAAGGCCAAGGACAAACTCGGCTGGACGCCGGAGATCACCGTGCAGGAGATGTGCGCCGAGATGGTCGCCGAAGACCTCAAGGTCGCGCAACGGCATGCGTTTCTGAAGGCGCATGGGCACGATGTGCCGGTGGCTGTTGAAAATTGATCGACTCGAACATCGCGGCTTGCGCCGCTCCTACAGAATGAACCTCACCGACACCCTCTTCGTTGCCGGCCATCGCGGCATGGTCGGCTCGGCCATCGTGCGCCGGCTGCAGGCGCTGGGCTGCACCAACATCCTCACCGCCGGCCGCGATGAACTCGACCTCTCCGACCAGCACGCGGTCAGCGCCTTCTTCGCAGCCCATCGCATCGACCAGGTCTACCTGGCCGCCGCCAAGGTCGGCGGAATCCACGCCAACAACACCTACCCGGCCGAGTTCATCCACCAGAACCTGATGATCGAGGCCAACATCATCCACGCCGCCCACACCCACGGCGTGCACAAGCTGATGTTCCTCGGCTCGTCCTGCATCTACCCCAAGTTCGCCGAGCAGCCGATGAAGGAAGAAGCGCTGCTCACCGGCTTGCTCGAGCCCACCAACGAGCCCTACGCCATCGCCAAGATCGCCGGCATCAAGCTGTGTGAGAGCTACAACCGCCAGTACGGTCGCGACTACCGCAGCGCCATGCCCACCAACCTCTACGGCCCGGGCGACAACTTCCACCCCGAGAACAGCCACGTCATCCCCGCGCTGATGCGACGCATCCACGAGGCCAGGCTGGCGAAGGCGCCTGAGGTGGTGATCTGGGGCAGTGGCACGCCGATGCGTGAGTTCCTGCATGTGGATGATCTGGCCGAGGCCGTGGTGCATCTGCAGAACATTCCGCAGGAACGCTACGCCAGCGAGACCGAGCCGATGCGCTCGCACATCAATGTCGGCACGGGGACGGATGTGACCATTCGGGAACTGGCCGAGACGTTGGTCAAGGTGATCGGCTACGAGGGCAAGCTTGTGTTCGACACCACGAAGCCGGATGGCACTCCGCGCAAGCTGATGGATGTGAGCCGGCTGGCGCGGCTGGGATGGCAGGCACGCAAAACACTCGAAGAGGGACTTCAGAAAACCTACCTTTGGCTTCTACGAGAGCTCAACACTGCGCGCATGCACTGAGTGAAGGCGCCCCGCCTGCATCAGCACACCCTTCGCGGAAATCGGCGCTCGCTTGTCCGTCCATAGACCAAATGCGCCGACCGCACATCAACACGGCGAGACTTCGGAGCAAGATCGTATGGTTACCACAGCGTCCCACTTCAGCGACTCGCGCTACCGCACATACGCGGGCGAGGGCTTTGACGGCGTCGTCCGGGTAAGCTACGCCGGCTACTACGGCACCGGCGCAGTGCTGTTCGACGGGCGGACCATCATGACCACCGCACATCTGTTCGACGGACGCAGCGGTACGATCGGCGTGAGCTTCGAGACGGGTGCCGAAACGAAGACCGTAAGCGCGCTGAAGCACGTTCAGCATCCCGGATACGACACAGAGGGCAACAACGATCTAGCACTCGTGTGGCTCGCCTCCGCCGCCCCTGTAGAGGCGGACCGCTACGGCCTCTACCGCGACCGCAACGAAGTTGGACAAGCCTTCACCCTGGCCGGTTACGGCCGCACCGGCACAGGCGCCACGGGCGTCACCAGCAGTGAGAGCGCCACACCGCCCCGTCTGAAGGCTGCTAACCTCTTCGACACCGAAGCTTCAGAGCTCGAAACGCAGCTGGGCGCCTTCATCAACTGGAAGCCGCTCGCCGGCACCCAGCTCCTCGCCGATTTCGACAACGGCCTCAGCGCTAACGACGCCCTCGGACAGCTCCTCGGCCGCACCCACCTCGGCTACGGAGCGAATGAAGGGCTGATCGCGAGCGGCGACAGCGGCGGCCCTGCCTTCATCGACGGCATGCTCGCCGGCGTAGCCACTTACACCGCCAGCCTCAGCCGCGGAACCACCACACCCGACGTCGACGATCTCAACAACAGTAGCTTCGGCGAGATTGGCGCCTGGCAGCGCGTGAGTGCCTATCAGCAATGGATCGACCAAAACCTGCGCGCCGAATACACCGATGCACCGACCAGGCCCCAGGACGTGATCAAGGAAGTCGCCGAAGGCAACGCCGGCACCCGGCTTGTATATTTTCTTCTGCAGTTCACCGGGGTGCGCAACGCCCCGGAAGAGATCATTGGCGTCAACTACGCGACCCGCGACGGATCTGCCCTCGCAGGCAGCGACTACATCGCCGTCCAAGGCACGTTGAACCTCTACCCGGGCGAACACCAGGCGGTCATCGCGGTAGAGATCCTCGGCAATGCCACGCCGGAGCCGGACGAAAATTTCTATCTGGACGTGTTCAACCCGGTGGGCGGCAGCTTCGGCATAGGCGTGGTCAAGCTCACGGCGGTGCGTACCATCCTCGACGACGACGGCTGGCTGGGCTGAACCCGCAGCGCCGCGCCGGCAGGCGGGGCAAGTGGTGCCCATGGGCAGGATCGAACTGCCGACCTCTCCCTTACCAAGGGAGTGCTCTACCACTGAGCCACATGGGCACTACGGAGGAAAACTGGAGCGGCAGAAGCGTCTCGAACTCTCGACCTATACCTTGGCAAGGTATCGCGTTACCACTGAGCCGCCGCCGCCCAGCCCGCTGGATCCGCGACTTGGGCTCGAACCACGGACCTACGAGTTAGCAGCCAAGATTTACCGACTGAGTTCTCGAAGTTCGGACGGACTCGCATTCTAGCAGCACCAACGATCGATGGAAAATAGGCATTCGCGCGCGCCGCCGCCCCTGCGCCCGGCGCACGCACAGCCCGGTTCTCCGCTTGACCGAAGTATGTTTCGTTCCGATGACCACAGTCCGGATGCAACAACCATCTCTGCTATCATCACCCGCTTCCTACGCCCGAAGGCCGCCGCAGTTTCCACCGTGGCCTCCCGCGCAACCGCCTTCGAGCGCATCGCCCTCCCGCCGGGATCTTTCCCAAGCAATGCCGAGACTGTCCTTCTTCCTTCCCCTCGCCCAGCGCTCACTGACCCTGCAGTTCGCCCGCCGCGAGGTCCTCGGGCGCTACCGCGGCTCGCTGCTCGGGCTCGGCTGGTCCTTCATCACGCCACTCCTGATGCTCGGGGTGTACACTTTTGTCTTCGTCGGCGTTTTCAAGGCACGCTGGCCCGGCGCCGAGCAGTCGGGCGGGGTCGAATTCGCGATGCAAATCTTCGCGGGGCTTATGGTCTTCAACCTCTTCGCCGAGGTAGCGACACGCGCACCCAGGCTCATTCTCGACCAACCGAATCTGGTCAAAAAGATCGTCTTTCCGCTCGAGATCCTCCCCTGGGTGACGGTATTGTCCGGCCTGTTCCATCTTCTCCTCAGCGCCGCCGTGCTGCTCCTAGCCGTCGCAGCGATCAAGCCTGGAGCGCTTGCTCCCACCATGCTCGCACTGCCCCTCGTTCTGTTGCCGCTGCTACCCGTCCTTCTCGGCATCGGCTGGCTCTTCTCCGCGCTTGGGGTGTTCATCCGCGACGTGGGACAGATCATGAACTTCGTGGTCAGCCTGTCGATGTTCCTCTCCCCGGTGTTCTACTCGCTCGAATCCCTGTCCGAACCGATGCGTGACTTGATGTTCTTCAATCCGCTGACGCTGATCATCGAAAACGTCCGCCGGATTCTGTTGCACACGCAGTGGCCTCAATGGGAGGCGCTTGCGCTGTACACGCTGGCGGCCTGCGTATTCGCATGGCTGGCCGGGCTTTTCTTCCAGGCCACGCGAAAGGGCTTCGCTGATGTCCTCTGACGGAATCGCCATCCGTGCGCAGCACCTGGGCAAGACCTACCAGCTCTACGAGCGTCCGCTCGACCGCCTCAAGCAACTGCTGGTCGGCAACCGACACAACTACGGTCGCAGCTTCCATGCGCTCCAGGACGTCAGCTTCGAGTTGCATCGCGGCGAAGTGCTCGGCCTCGTCGGCCGCAACGGCGCAGGCAAGTCCACGCTGCTGCAGTTGGTCTGCGGGACGCTGACGCCCTCCACCGGCAGCGTCGAGGTCAATGGCCGCATCGCGGCCCTCCTCGAACTGGGCGCCGGCTTCAACCCGGACTTCAGCGGGCGCGAGAACGTCTTCCTCAACGCCGCCATCCTCGGCCTCGCACGCCCCGAGATCGAAGCCCGCTTCGACGAAATCGTGGCCTTTTCCGGAATCGGCCGCTTCATCGACGAGCCCGTAAAGACCTACTCCAGCGGCATGTATGTGCGCCTTGCGTTCGCCATCGCGACCTCTGTCGAGCCCGACATCCTAGTGGTCGACGAAGCCCTGTCGGTGGGTGACGGAGAGTTCGCGCGCAAGTCCTTCGACCGCATCATGCAGCTCAAGGAGCATGGAGCGACCATCCTCTTCTGCTCGCATTCCATGTACCACATCGAGGCCATCTGCAATCGGGCGCTCTGGCTCGACCATGGCGCGATACGGATGTGGGACGCGCCGGGCAAGGTCACCCAGGCGTTTAACACGGCCTTGCTCCTCGACACCGACACCCACATCGCCACCAGCACCGACGCCGCAGCCGCCGCCACGCCTGCCGACGCCGAGCAGGCAACCGCAAACGCCACTTCGGCACCGGCCGGGCAGGCCCGCTTCGCCCACATCAGCGCCCGCAGCGACGATACACACGGCGATCACCTGTGCCTGCGATCGGGCGAATCCACCCTGCGGGTGCGCATCGATTTCTGCTCCGATCCAGCCCTCCCCCCGCCCACCCTGGCCTTCGGCATCGAAACCAACGCGGGGCTGTCGGTCACGAGCGCCGGCAGCCTGTACGACGGCGTGCCAATCGAGCGCGCCCCCGACGGCAGCGCCAGCGTCGAACTCATTCTGCCCAAGCTGCCCCTGATGCGCGGCGAATACAGCATGAGCCTCTTCCTCGGCTGCGAGCGCATGATGCACATCTACGACCACGCTCCTCACTGCGTCCGCTTCGAGGTCACGCAGGCGGGCATCGAGCAGGGTCTCGTCTTCATCGAGCGCCACTGGCAGGCGCCCGCGACAACAGCATGACCGCCGCGCTTCCCGACGCCCTGCGCATCGATGCGGCCGCCCCCGGCGCGGAGGAGCGCATCCGCCCACTCTTCCGCGAGGTGTTCAAGGTCGACATCGGCCCGGAAATGGTGCGCTGGAAGTACGGCGAGGGCCACGGACGGTCCTGGGGCGCCTGGGATGCCGACGGCGACCTGCTGGTGCATTGCGGCGTCTTCTACCGCCGCGCCCTGGCCGGCGGCCAGCTCCGCCGCATCGCACAGCTCGGGGACCTGATGGCGAGTCCCCACAAGCCGGGCGGACTCGCGCGCGAACACTCCCCCTTCGCCCGCCTGATCCGCCGCCTGCTGGCCGAACTGCCCGACGAGCGCAACCCGGACGCCCTCGCCTTCGGTTTCCCGAGCGAACGCGCGATGCGCCTCGGCGAGCGCCTCGGCGTATTCGCACAGATCGACCAGGTCCATGCCCTCGGCTTCGACGCGCTCCCGGCCTACGCAAGCAGCGATCGCATCGACACCCTGCACGAACTCGGCCCGCAGGCCGCCCGCCGGCTCGACCGCCTATGGACGGCCATGGCCGCCGACCTGCAGGACGGCCTCGTGGGCGTGCGCGACGCCGCCTACCTGCGCTGGCGCTATTTCGAACACCCCGAGAACCACTACACCTGCCTGGTCGTGCGCAGCCGCTGGCTCCGCCGCACGCTCGGCGTGCTGTTCGTCAAAGGCTCCGGCGCAGAGCGCGAACTGATGGACATCATCGCCCCGTTACCGCGGATTCCGCGCCTGCTTACCGCGGCCCGCCACTGGCTTGGCGCCACCGCCGGGACCCGCCTCACCCTGTGGCTCGCATCGAGTCACGCCGAACGCTTCGCCCCCCTCGCGCAGTCGTCCGCGCCGCTCGAGTTCCGCATCATGGCCAACCCGCTGGGGCCGGCGTGGGTGCTCGAACGCTTCAACCGCCGTTGGTGGCTGACCAGCGGCGACACCGACTACCGCTGACGTCCCGCATGTCCGCCCCTCTGCGCATCTGCTACCTGCTGATGTCGACCGAACTATGCGGTGGCGTACGGATCGTGTTCGACCAGGCGCGCTTCCTCGGCCAACTCGGCCACCACGTCGAGATCCGCGCCGTGATGGGCACGCACGACTGGTACCCCCATCCGCTCCGGGTGCGCTACCTCCCCCAACTCGATGCGCCCTTCGCCACTGGAGAATTTCCCGACGCCGTCATCGCCACCTTCTGGACCACGGTCCAGCCCGCCCTCCAGATCGGCGCACGCGTGGTCGCGCACCTCTGCCAGGGCTATGAAGGCGACATCCGCGAATACGCCGGGCTCCTCCCCCGCATCGAAGCGGCCTACCGCACGCCGATCCCCAAGCTGACCGTCGGCCCCTGGCTAAAGGAGCGCCTGCACCAGCGCTACGGCACCGCCACCTTCCCCGTCATCGACATCGGCCAGATCGTCGACATCGAACTCTTCCGCCCGCCCCGGCTACCCTGGCGGCGCGCCCTGCGCCGGCTGCTCGGTCACCCCTGGCGGGTCCTCGTGGTCGGCCAGTTCGGCGTGGACGTGAAGGCCATCGGCGACGCGCTGCACGCCGTGGCGCAACTGCGCCGGGAGGGACGGCGGCTGCATCTGCTGCGCGCCTCCACGGTCGCGCTGACGGCAGAAGAGGCTGCCATCACCACGGTGGACGAGTACCACCAGTCGATCGCTCCTGCGGCCATGCGCGACCTCCTCCTGTCCGCCGACATCCTGGTTGCCCCCTCCCTCGAAGGCGAGGGCTTCGGCCTGCCTCTAGCCGAGGCTCTCGCCTGTGGCCTTGCCTGCGTAGCCACCCGCATCGCATCCTTCACCCGCTTCGCCCCCGAATCCGACTACGCGGTCTTCGCCGACCCGGGCCGACCCGCCAGCTTGGCGCAGGCGCTCGCCCGGGTGATGGACGACAACGCCCTGCGCCGCCACCTCCAGGAACGCGGCCCCCGGGTCGTGCGCGAGCGCTACGCCGGCGCCACCGTCGCCCGGCGGATCGAGACCGCACTGCGCGGCGCACTCGCCGCCCCCACCCCCTGACCGAAACGCATGCTGATGACCTCCCCTGCCGACCTGGCTGCCTGGCGCCACTACTTCCTCGACCTGCCGCGCTGGGCGCACGGGCTCGCGCACCAGGGAACCCTCGCCCGCATGCGCGCCTTCCACGCCAACGATGTCGCCCCGACCCGGCACGCCTTGCGCTGGCTATGGGGTCCGGACGCCACCGAGGCCGCACTCGACACCGCCTGCGCCAACGCACAACGCGTCAAGATCGAGCGAGAGGCCGACGCCCACAGGGTGCTGCGGCCCGGCGCTCCTGCGATCGCGATCGACGGCCTCGAGACCCTGCGCGAAGCCCGCCTCCAGGCCGGCCCCCTCATCCTGCTCACCGGCCACTTCGGCAGCTTCTACACCATCGCGGTCGCCCTTGCCCGCGCGGGGATGGCCGTGCACCCAGTGGCCCGCACGGTCGACACTAGCGCGGCCAATCCACGCCCCCGCCAGGCCTTCGAACGCTTCAACTACTGGAGCACCGGCCGCCGCATCGACGGTCGCTATCTCTACACCGACTTCGCCGGCTGGATGGACAAGCGCGTGATTGCCGTATGCAAGCAAGGCGGCATCATCCTCGTGCTTCCCGACCTGCCCCGCCGCCTGTTCGCAGCGGGTCGCCAGTCGGTGACCCTGTTCGACCGCCCCGCGACCCTGCCCGCCCGTCTCTTCGAGCTCGGCCACAAATACGGCGCCCGCTTCGTGTCGGTGTGGAGCCGCATCGACCTCGAGCACCGCGGCCACGCGCAGCTTGCGATCGAAGCCCCGCTGCCCACTTCATCCGTCGCCGCCACCCTGCAGGGCTACGCCGACAGCCTGACCCGCGCAGTCCGCCTCACCCCATGGCAATGGATGGCATTGCCGATCATCGAGCAATACGAGGAGCCCGCCCCATGAAGCTCTCGGCCCTCCTGGTCAACTACCACTCCGCCGAACTGCTCGCCGGCGCGGTCGCATCCATCCTCGCTCAAGACCTCCCCACGGCGCCCGAGGTCATCGTCGTCGACAACAGCGAAAGCGAAACCGAGTTCGCCCACCTGCGCTCCCTGCTCGACGCCCGCGTCACCCTCATCCGCAACCCTGCCAACACCGGCTTCGCGGCCGCCTGCAACACGGCCTTAGGGCACGCCGCCGGCGATGCGATCCTGCTGCTCAACCCCGACGCCCGCCTGAAAGCCGAAGCACTCTCCGCGCTCGCCCACGGCCTCGACGCCAACCCCCGCGCCGGCGCGGTCGGACCACTCACCTTCTGGGACGAAGCCGGCAGCTTCATGCTCCCGCCGAGCACCTTCCCCTCGCTCGCCAACCACCTGCGACGCGCGATCGCGCATCTGCACCCGCGCCTGCGCCTGCGCCACTCGATCGCCTTCCGCCGCCGCGCGCTCGCGCTCTGGACTGCGCGCAAACCGGTACGCGTGCAGGCCTTGTCCGGCGGCCACGTCCTGCTCAGGCGCAGTGCGCTCGAACGCGCGGACGGCCTCTTCGACGAAGACTTCTTCATGTACTGGGAGGACTCCGACCTCATGCAGCGCCTGCAGCGCGCCGGATACAACCTGTACGTCCTCCCCGACGCCCACGCGGTGCACCACTACGACCACCACCCCGGCAAGGACGCCCTCATGGCCCGAGGCTGGCCCGCCTACCACGCGCGCCACATCGCTGGCCACTGGCAGGCATGGCTGAGCGCCCGGCTCGAGCGTCGCGCCCACCCCTTCTGGCCGCAGGCACCCGAACTTGCTGTACAGGCGGGGCAACCGATCCGGCTCGAGGTCCCCCCCGAACTGCAATCCGGCTGGCTGCTCGAAGTCAGCCCGGCAGCGGATTTCGTGCCCGCCATGGGACGGCTCGGAACCGGCGCCTGCGCCGAGATCCCGGCCGAGTGCTGGCAACGCTTCACCGGCGCGCGCTACCACATCCGCCTCGCCGCGGCCGACCCCCGACTCCGCCACGCCCGCTGCTGGTCGTGGCAAGGCTGATTCGAGAACGCCCATGGAACACACCCTGATCCCCTACGCGCCAGGCCCCTTGCCACCCGGCCGCAAGATCCTCGTCCTCGCCCCGCACCCCGACGACGAAGTTTTCGGCTGTGGCGGCGCCATCGCACTCCATCTCGCCGCCGGCGCCGAAGTGCACATCGTGCTGGCCACCGCCGGCGACGCCGCGGGCGACGCCGCCGTCCGCCTCGCCGAGAGTTCCGCCGCCGCCCGCGTCCTCGGCGCGCAGCCGCCGCAATGCTGGCACATCCCCGACCGCCACCTGCGCAACACCCCTGAGCTGGTCGCGCGCGTCCTCGACGCCGTGGTCATGACCGGCGCGAGCCTGCTGTACACCCCCTCGCTGTGGGAAAACCACCCCGACCACCGCGGCCTCGCCGAAGCCGCCATGGCCGCGGTGCGCCAGCACGGCCGGGTGGGCTGGATGGCTTACGAGGTGAGCGCGCCCCTACGCCCCAACCTGCTGCTCGACATCGGCCCGGTCCTCGAGCGCAAGCGCGCCGCCATGGCCTGCTTCCCGACCCAGCTCGCCCTGCAGCGCTACGACCGCCACCTCGCTGCGCTCAACACCTTTCGCACCTACACCCTGCCCGCCACGATCGAAGCCGCCGAAGCCTACGAGTACTATCCCGCCGGCAGCCTCGCCCAAGGCCGGCCCACCCTGCTCGAACAGGAGCTGCACCGGCTCGGCAGCCCGTTCGCGCCCCCTGCCACGCCCGCCACGCCCGAAGCCGAGGCAGCCGAACTGCGCCAGGCCATCGACCGGCTCACCCGCGAACGCGACGAACTGCTGCGCTCGACGTCGTGGCGGATCACCCGCCCGCTCCGCGCGCTCAAGCGCCTCGTTTCGCGCCCCCGCGACGACTGAAGCCCCCGGCCCGCGGCAGACTCACACCCCGGCGGGCTCCAGGCGCAGCAATCTGCCGGGCAGGCCGTAGGCCAGCAGATGCGCGCCCTCTCCGCCCGCCACGAGCTGCACCCTGCCGTCCCCCGCCCCGCCCTCCAGATACCGGAAGCCGGCATCGAACAGCTTCCATCGGCTCGCCCCGCTCAGGCGCAGCGCTGTCGGCCCTTGCAGCCGCACCCAGGTTCCGTGAACCTCGCCCGGCAGCTCCAGCGCCGCGCGGCACGCCCCCATCACCGCCAGCCCTTCCAGCGGACGATGCAGCAGGCCGCCGAAGCGCAGCCATTCCTCGCCGCCGCGGGGCTCAAACACCACGTCGTCGATGTTCGCCCCCGCGGGCCCGGGCAGGCGGATCGTCATCTCTGCCCGCAGATCGGTCGCCGCGCGGGCCACCTGCACGACGCCACCCTTGTAATGCGCCAGCACGTGACCGGGCACATCCTCCAGGCCATGCACGGCGAACACCGGCCCCGCCATCTCGAGCAGGATCGAGTCGGGATCCTCGTTCACGCATAGCCAGCGCCGCCCCAGGCGCGCGCGCCAAGCCGCGGACAGCGGCGCCGCGCGCGCCACCCGTTCGGCAATCAGCTCCTCCACCGCATGCAATCCCTCCGCACGCGGACTCCGCCGCACGAGGTAGTCGCGCCCGGCGCGAGACAGCAGTCGATACGCCCTCCCCTCGCCGCCCTCCCAGCGACCGTCGCCCGCCGGCAGGAGGCGAGGCTCCAGTACACGCCACGCCCCTTGCTCATAGCGTTCCAGGGACAGCCCCCCCGCCTCCGCTGGGTTTACACGCAGCAGCCCATAGTTGAAGGCATACACGCCCACGGCCCGCTCGAGACGCCCCGCTCTGGCTTCGCCTCGGACCGCTCCCCCAGCGTCGACCGGGCTCTTCAGCGACGGCGCGAGCCTCGGCGCGCCAGCCCGCTCCGCGAGCGCGTGCAGCAGGATGCGCTCGGCCAGGTCCTCCGGCCCATAGGCCGGAGAGGTGCCCGTCAGCGCCACCGCCAGGCCCTGCTCCGGCAGCACGGTCAACTGGCTGCCATAGAAGATCGTCTGCCCGTTCTTGTGCAACGCACGATAGCCGGCCGCCGCCAGCCCCTGCTGGCGCACACCGTCCCACCCCAGACCCAGCTCGGGAGCCTGCAAGGGGTGATAGTCCACATATGCCGTCTGCGCACCACACAGCTCGCGCATCGCCGCCTCCGAGAAGAGGCGGTGCCCCTGCACCGACCCCTTGCCGATGAACAGCAGGGCCAAGCGAGCCATATCGCCCACGGAGGCATACAGCCCGCCGGCCGCCTGCCCGTTGACGTATTCCGCCGCCTCGGGCGCCTCGCCCAGCAACACCGGCGCAAACACCCCCGCCGCCAGGGGCTGCCGCGGGAACATGCTGTCGGCCATCCCCAGGGGCACGAGGACCTCTTCCTCGACAAAGCGCGCATACGGGCGCCCATCGACCGCCGCCACCAGCACCTCGACCAGCGTGAACCCGTCATTGCAGTACACCGACATCTCGCCCGGCGCATGCTTCAGACGCTGGCCTGCCAGCGTCTGAAGCACCTGCTCCGCATAGCCCGCGACCGGCCGGGTGGTGAACAGCCCACGCGAATCGGTACCGGGAAAGCCCGCCGAGTGCGCCAGCAGCATCCGCAGCGTCACCCGCTCATGGCCAGGCGAGGCCATCCGGAAGCCACGCACGTGGCGTACCAGCGGGTCATCCAGCCTCACCCGCCCGCGATCCACCAGGCGCATCACCGCGAGCGCCGCCACCACCTTGCTGATCGAGCCGACCGCAAACAAGGTACGCGGTCCCGGCACAGTTCCGGCGCGGTCGATGCGACCGAACCCCTCCTGCCACACGATCCGCCCGCCATCCACCAGGGCCACCGACAAGGCCGACATCCGATGCTGCTCCATCGCGCTGCGGATGCGCCTGCGCGCCTCCTCCACCGTCGCCGGCAAGCCGCCGGCACGCGACGCAGCGCCCGCCACGCCTGCAGGCGGCAGCAATGCGGCCAACCCCGCACACCCGGACAGCAACAGCAACCGGCGCCGCACGGAGTTGCGTGGCAGCCCTCGTTGCTCCCTCATCGCGCCTGCCCCCCGTTGCGCGCCGCCAGCGCACGTCCGAACTCCCGCGCCGGCTCCTCGAAGTAACGGTGCATTGCCCACGCCAGACAAAGCGTCGCCGCCACGCAGCACAGCGCGAACACCGGGCCCGGCACGCCATCGCGCCACGGCGCAAGGACCGATGGCATGAGGTTATGAAAGAGATACACCCCAAAGCTCAGGTTCCCCAGGCCGATCGCGAACCAACGCAGCCACGCCGGCGGCTCGGCCACCCAGCCCACCACTGCGGTCAGCATCGCCGCATAGGCCGTCGCCGCCCACACCCCGAGATTGCCATCCAGCCACCAGGTGGCATCAATGGCTGCATCCCCGCCGTCGCGGTAGATCCGCGCCAAACCCCACCACAAGGCCACCCCAGCCACCGCCAGCAGCAACCGCGGCACGGCGCCCGGCCGCGCCGCCACCGCCCGCCAGGCCACGATTCCCAGCGCGAACTCGACCAGCAGCCCCGGCAGATGAAGAAGCACGATCTCGAGCACCGCGCGGCTGCGCCCCCCCGCCTCGCCCATTCCCCACACCAGCACGAGATGCGCCGCAAGAGCGAGCACCCACAGCCGCGCCACCCCTCGCACCCCGGAGAACAAGGCGCACAGCAGCGGCAAGGCCAGGTAGAACTCCACCTCCGGCGGCAGGCTCCAGAACGCCGGGTTGAAATGGAAGGCGATCTCCCGCGTCTGCGTGGTATGCAGAAAGAACAGATGGGTCAGGAAATGATCGACCTCCTGCCCGGACGTCCAGCGCTGCAGGGCGTACAGGCACAGGGCCGCGACGTAGAGCGGATAGATCCGGAACACCCGCCGGATCAGGAAGGCCCGCCGCGCCAGCCCCTTGCCGAAGAAGTAGGGCGCGAACACGAAACCGCTGATCACGAAGAAGAGGTCGACCCCGGTGAAGAAGAAGGCGAACAGGTTCCGGTCGAGCCCAGCCAGCGCGTAGTAATGGGCATACATCACCATCAAGGCAGCAAGGCCGCGCAGGAGCTCGACCGACCATTCGTTGCCTGACACACGCGCCGCAACGGCCATCCCGCCCATCGGCCTCACGGACAAGAACTGCATTTTCTCGGACGTCATCAACCAGCACCCTGGACTATTCGTTAATCTCGCGCCCCGTGCGGCCCGCCCTTGCGCCCGCGAGAAGTGCCGCATCCTATCACGCACACCAGGCCCCCTCCCCCGGTCCGCGCCAGCACTCGTACATGCAAGCAGCACAGTCGGGTAGCCGCGGCTTTGTTAGACTCGCGACCTCGAGAAAACACGGCTCGCCTCATCGGGATCACGGCTGCCCGCAGCTCGGCAGCCCGCCTCCTCATCCCACGACTGCTCCAACGCCCAGCCCGCCCATGCCGACCATGTCGCAAACCTCCCCACTCGTTTCGATCCTCATCCGCAGCACTGACCGCCCTGAGCTCGACGAAGCCCTGAGTTCGGTCGCCTCGCAGACCTGGCCCGCGATCGAAGTCCTCGTCATCGACGCGCTCGGCGCCGGCCACCGCCCCCTCGAATCCACATGCGGCCGCTTCCCGCTTCGGCTCGAGAGCGCAGGCCGGCCCCTAGCGCGCAGCGCCGCCGCCAATCTCGGCCTGGAGCGCGCCCAAGGCGACCTACTTCTCTTCCTCGACGACGACGACTGGCTGGAGCCGGAGCACATCGGCCAGCTCGTCGAGCGCCTCCAGGCCGAACCCGAGGCCATCGCCGCGTATGCCGGCGTGGATTGCGTGCGCGTTCACGAGGATGGCAGCACCGAAACGGTGCGCACCTATAACGAGCCCTACGACCCCGCGCGCCTGATGGTCGAAAACACCATCCCCATCCACGCACTGCTCTTCCGCAAGCGGGCGGTAGAGGTCGGCTGCCGCTTCGACGAGGCCTTCGACCTTTACGAAGACTGGGACTTCTGGCTGCAGCTCGCCACCCTCGGCACCTTCAGCCATGTCGACGCGATCGGCGCGCGCTACCGCATCCATGGCGAATCCGGCCTCGGCGTCGTCGCCGACGAGACCCGTTCGATCGAGGCCCTGCGCCAGCTGCTGGCGAAGTGGGGGCCGCGCTGGAGCCCCGCCCAACTGCAGCAACTCGTCGCGCGCAGCCGCCTGCTCGCCCGGCTGCTCACCGAGGCCACCCACGACAACGAGGCTCTGCAGCAGCAGCTCCTCGGTAGCACACGGCACATTGAAACGCTGCAGCAGCAGCTCCTCGGTAGCACACGGCACATTGAAACGCTGCAGCAGCAGCTCCTCGCCCATGCCCAACGCATCGAGGCCCTGCAGCGCGACGCCGACGACTGGCGCCAGCGCTTCGAATGGGTCACCGGCTCACTGTCGTGGCGCCTCACAGCCCCGCTGCGCAACGGCAAGTCCGCCGCTCGCGCCGCCGTGCGCCGTGCGCGCGCCGCAGCCTGGCGGGCCGCCCTGTGGACCTACCGCCAGGACGCCCTGCGCCCCCTCATCGCCGCCGTGCCCTTCGGGGTCAAGCAGCGCCTGCGCGGCTTTCTGCGCCATGAGGAGCCCATGCCCGCCGAGCCGCTCCCCGCCACACCGGGCGAACTTCTCGTCAGCATCGTCATCCCGGTCTACAACCACGCCGACTACATCGAGGGCTGCATCGCCAGCGCCCTCGCGCAGACCTACCCCCACGTCGAGGTCGTGGTGGTGGATGACGCCTCGCCCGACGGTCGCGTGCGAGAGATCCTCCACCGCATGGAAGGCCACCCGCGCCTCAAGGTGCTGTACAACGACACCAACCTCGGCATCTCCCGCACCCAGAACCGCGCGCTGGCGGCCAGCCGCGGCCAGTTGATCGGCTTTCTCGACTGCGACGACCACCTGACCCCGGATGCCGTCGAGCGCTGTGTCGCGGCGTGGAACCCCGGCATCGTCTACCTGCACACCGGTCGCATCAACATGGACGCCGAAGGCAAGGAGATCAACCGCATCTCCTTCGAACACCTGCCGCGCCAGGACTACTTCGCGGAGAACCTCGAGCGGATGTACGCCACCCACTTCAAGGTCATCCGTCGCGACGCCTTCACCAAGGTCGGCCTCTTCGATCCGCGCTTCGACTCCGCACAGGACTACGACATGCTGATGCGGATCGCCTTCCACTACCCCAGCAGCGCCTTCCTGCACCTGCCCGCCTTCGTCTATCACCACCGCATCCACGAGCGCCAAGCCACCGAGCGGATGAATACCCACCAACAGTGGTCCACCGAGACCATCCAGAACGAGGCACGCACCCGGCAGGACATCCGCAACGGCCGCTTCGACAAGTTCCTGTCGATCATCATGCTGTCCTTCGGCAAGCAGCGTCAGACCCTGGAGGCACTGCAAAGCCTGCAGGAAACCGTGCGCGTGCCGCACGAGATCATCCTGTTCGACAACGGCTCCGACCCCGAGACGGTCAACTTCATCAAGACCCGCATCGAAGGTCACTTCCCCAGCCTGCGGGTGTTCTACAACGACACCAACCTGGGGCCGGCCGCCGGTCGGCGCGAAGCGCTCAAGCTCGCCAAGGGTGACTGGTTCATCGTCTTCGACAACGACGAGATCGCCGAACCCGGCTGGCTCGAGGAGCTCCTCGTCCGCGCCCGCGCCCTGCCCGACGTCGGCGCGGTGTGCTGTCGCGTCGTTTTCCCCAACCGTAGGCTGCAGTTCTCCGGTGGCTACATCGCCCCGATCGACGACGAGCTCATCGACCTCAAGTTGCACGACCAGGAAGCCAGCATCGACGACCTCGCCACCGCCGAATTCCGCGAGATCGACTGGTCGCCGATCGGCGCCACACTCTTCCTCGACAACCCGGTCCGGCACCTGCACGGCGGCTACCCCAACGTCTTCGAGGACGCCGGCGTCTCCATGGCCCTGCGCCGCGAAGGCAAGCGCCTGCTCAACAGTCCGGGCTCCTGGGTGTGGCACGAGCACTACATGTTCCGCAAGGAAGTCGACATGAAAGAGCGCTACCTGCAGAGCCGCTACGACCCCAAGAAGATGCTGATCAGCGTCGCATCCTTCTACCGCGAGAACGGCATGATCATCCGCGACGAGTACATCTGGCGCGAAAACGGCCTCGACGCCCTCAGCCGCGAACAGCTGAAGTCCCTCCTCGAAAAGCAACCGCTCTCCGCATGAAGCTCGCCGCCGCGCTCCAACGCGACAACAACAACCTCGACCTCTTCCGCCTGATCGCGGCCTGCATGGTGATCTACGGGCACGCCTTCGCCCTGGCGCCGGGCGGAAGCACGCAGGATTTCGTCGGCAGCACGCTCGGCTTCGACTATTCGGGCTCGCTCGCGGTCAAGATCTTCTTCTTTCTCAGCGGCCTGGTCGTCACCAACAGCCTGATCGAAAAGGGCGATCCCCTGCGCTTCGTCATCGCGCGCGTCTTCCGCATCTGGCCGGCCTTCCTGGTGGTGGTCACCGCGAGCGCGCTGATCCTCGGCCCATTGATGTCGAACCTGCCGCCGAGCGATTACTTCGGCCATCCCGACACCTTCAGGTACATCCGCCGCAATGCGCTCATGAACATCCAGTTCATGCTGCCCGGCGTGTTCGAGGACAACCCCTACAAAGGGGCGGTCAACGGGTCCCTGTGGAGCATTCCGCTCGAGGTCGGCGCCTACATCGTGCTCCTCGGCCTCTTCATGCTCGGCGTGCTGAAGTCGCGCCTCCTCGCGCTGGGCATCTTCCTGCTCATCGCGCTCGACCCGCTGGTGGGCAACAGACTGCTATTCACCTGGCTCGGAGAACCCGAGCTGAAGCTGCTCCCCCCCCTGCTTCGCCTTCGGCGCGATCCTGGCCTTGTACAAGGACCACATCCGGGTCGACGCCCGGGCCATCCTCGGCGCCTGGCTGCTGTACTACCTGTTCCGCCACTCCGCCCACAACTTCTACTTCTTCTACGCCGCGCTCTTCCTCAGCATCGTCCACCTTGCGACCACGACCACCGCCCTGCGGCTACGCCCGAAGGCCGACATCTCCTACGGCGTCTACCTATGGGGCTTCCCGGTCCAGCAGGTCATGGCCCACCATTTTGCCGCCCATGGCGTGGTCGCCAACCAATTGCTGTCGCTGGGGGTCACGCTGCTGCTCGGCCTCGCCTCGTGGCACCTCGTCGAAAAGCGCTGCATCGCCCTGGGCGGCACGCTGACCCGACGCTGGGCGAACTGAGCGGTCTCAGTCGCCCGCCGCCAGCTCCTCGAGCGACTCTGGCCTGAGGATCAGCAGCTGGCTGCCGTCGCGCCGCAGGATCTCCTGGTTCTGCAGTTGCTGGAAGGCGCGCGTGACGGTTTCGCGGCTCGAATTGATCATGATCGCGATCTCCTGGTGCGTGGGCGCCGCAGGAATGCACCGCACCCCCGCCGCGCCGCGCGCGGGCCCCTCCTCGGCCAGGCGCAGCAATTGCGCGCACACCCGCTGCATCGGGTTGGCGAGCGCCAGCAACAGCCGCTGCCCGCCTACCTCGCGCAGGCGGCCGGCCAGGCGCAGCGCCACCTTCTCGGCCACCTGCGGGGTGGCGAACATCAGCGCGCGCGCCTGCTCCTTGGGAAACAGCAGCAAGCTCGACGGCGACAGCGCGATCACCGTCTCCGCCATCGGCAGGCGGTCGATCACTGCCATCTCGGCGAAGAACTCCCCCGGCCCGACGAAATAGAGTCCGACCTCTCGGCCGTCCAGGGTGAAATCGACCCCTTGCAGCCGGCCGTCGAGCAAGAAGGGGAAGAACTGCAAGGCATCGCCGCGCTTGACCACCACCTCGCGCCGCACCACCTTGCGCTCCAGCGCGCCCGAGGCCAGCCCGACGAGGGCCTCCTCGGAAAAATCGCGCAGCAGGGGAATCTGTTTCAGCAGACCGGCATCGACAGGCATCGATCGGGACAACCTCGCCCGGAGGGCACAAGGGACGCGAAAAGGCAGAACGCCAACAGGCAGTACGCCGCGGCATGCGGCGAGCGCGGCGCCGGGCTTCATGTGATCACGCTCACACACCGCCGGCGGACACCCCGATATTATCAAACACCCTACCGAGCGCCGTACCCGCCACCATGAAGCCGATCACACAGCCCGCCCTCGCGCATTCGCGGCCCCCGGTCCCCGGCCGTCTTGCCCGCATGCTGCTACTCCTGTGTGTCGTGGCCCCCGCCACCGCCTTTGCCGGCGGCGCGGGCGAGATCAGCTTCGTCATCGGCCAGGTCCGCATCATCGATGCCGCCGGCGCCGTGCGTACGGCCGCAGCCGGGGGCAGCGTGGGCGCGGGCGAGCGGATCGAGACCGGCAGCTCGGGCCACGTCCACCTGCGCATGGTCGATGGGGGCTACCTCAGCGTGCGACCGGGCTCGCGCTTCGCCATCGAGCAGTACGAAACCGCCCCCGGCGCCACCGCCATCCGCCTCCACCTCGACGAAGGCGTGGTGCGCTCCATCACCGGCGCCGCCGCCCGCGAGCAGAAAGACCGCTTTCGCCTCAACACCCCGCTCGCCGCCATCGGTGTGCGCGGCACCGACTTCGTCGTGCAGGCCGGGGGCGAAGGCGTGCGCGCCCTGGTCAACGAAGGCACCATCGTGGTCGCCCCGCTTGGCGCAGATTGCGCCGCAAACACGCTGGGACCGTGCAGTGGCGTCAGCGCGCGCGAATTGTCCGACAGCATGGGCCGCGTGCTGCTCGAGCTCAAGGGCCTGCAGGCGCCCGCACTCGTACCCATCGACGGCAAGTCGCCCGACGACACCGCGCCTCCGGCCCCGCAGGAGCCCGGCGCGCGCAAATCCCCGCCCGTCGCCGCCGAGGCCGCTACCGCGGCGCCCGCCGCATCCGACGAGCTGAATAAACCCTCTCGCCCCCCAATTAACCCCTCTGTGCCTGCGCAGCCTGCACCCGCTGCTCCCGGCGTCCAGCCCGCTGTTCCGGGCACCCAGCCTGCCGACATCACCCAATTGCGCTGGGGACGCTGGGCCGACGCGCGCGAGGGCGACCAGCTCAGCACCGCGGCCGCCGAAGCGCGGGAGGGGCGACGCATCACCATCGGCAACAACTACGTCAACCTCTACCGCCGTCCCGACGACACCCGACCCCTCCCCACCCACCTAGGCCAGGTCGGCTTCGGGCTGGCCGCCGGGCAGGTGGCGCTGGTTCAGGGCAACGGCGTCACCTCGGCTGGAACGGTGCACGGCGGCCGCCTCGACGTCGACTTCTCCCAGCGCAGCTTCTCCACCCAACTCAATGTCTCGCATGCTCTCACCGGCGCAGTGCAAGTCGAATCCGCCGGCGGCATCACCAGCAACGGCACCTTCTTCGTGAGCCAGCCCGACGGTCTGGTCGCCGGGGCGGTCACCATGGATGGCGCGGAGGCCGGCTACCTCTTCGACAAGGTCGTGCCACAGGGGGTCATCTCCGGCACCACCCTCTGGAAGCGCTGAACCCATGCGCACTACTACTCTTCCCGAGTCCCTGCTCCACCCCCACCGCCTTCGCCTGTTCGCCGTGGCCTTGGCTGCCGCCGTCGCCCTCGCTGCAGGCGCGACGGGTCTTTTCTCCGCACTCGAGGAGCGCAGCGCCGATCCGCTCTGGCAATCGGCCAGCACCCTCGCCGACACAGCCGAACGCCGCGTTGTCATCGCCGAAATCGACGAAAAGAGCCTGGCCGAGCTCGGCCCGTGGCCGTGGCCGCGCGAGCGCATGGCCGCGCTCGCCGACGCGCTCGCCGGCTATGGTGCGCGCACCCAGTTGTTCGACGTCGTCTTCCCCGAAGCGCGCCCCGGCGACGAGGCACTGGCCGCAGCGCAGAGGCGCCACCCCGTCCATGTTGGCCAGTTGTTCTCACCCGGAGCAGACGCCAGCAGGGTGGCCAGCCTCTCCGGCGCCATCGACGGCCAGATCTGCGACGGACGCTTCCCGGTAGCCGGCGGCTACATCGGCAACACGCCCGCGCTCGCCCACCAAGCAGGGCACATCACCCCCACGCTCGACACCGACGGCACCGTTCGCCGTATCGCCCCTGTCCTCTGCCACCAACAGCACGCCTACCCCGCCCTCGCCCTCGCCGGCCTCGCCAGCCTCGTCCCCGGGCAGGCGCTCGCGCTCGACTACCAGGAAGGTTACGGGCTGCTCGCACCCCACGCCTGGCTCGCGCTGCCCGGGCAAGGCCTGCGCCTGCCGCTCGACCGCGACGGCAACACCCGCCTCGCCTTCACGCTGCCGCGCGCCGCGCTCAGCGCCACGCCGGTCGCCGACATCCTCGCCGGCCGCAGCCCGCGCGAGCTGCTCGACGGTGCCATCGTGCTGGTCGGCGCCACCGCTTTCGGGCTCAGCGACACCGTCTCCACGCCGCTCGACGGCAATACCGCCGGCGTCGAGGTGCACGCCCGCCTGCTCGCCGGCCTGCTCGACCAGCGCCTACCCTACGCGCCGCGCGGCGGCGCGCTGTTCCAGGCGCTGTTCTGCGCCCTCGGGGCGCTGGCGCTGCTGTGGCTGGCGTCGCGGCAGCAGCGCCTGCACGTCGCGACCTTGCCGGCCGCCGGTCTCGCCCTCGCCGTGCTGGCCTACGCACTGCACGCCACGCTGCTGCTCGAAGCTGGCCTATGGGTCGGCTGGATGACACCCGCGGTATTTTCGGCACTCGCCGGCCTGGGCCTCGGCAGCGCCGAATTCGCCCGCACCCGGCTTGAGCGCCAGCGCCTGTACCAGAATCTCGCCAGCTACCTGCCCCGCCAGGTGGCCGCACAAATCGCCCTGCACGAACCGGTCGGCACCATCGAAGTTGAGCGACGCGAGATCAGCGTTCTGTTTGCCGACCTTCGTAACTTCTCGGCCTACTGCGAAGCCCGCCCTCCCGAGGAGGCTGCGGCCGTACTGCACACCTTCTTCACCACAGCGCAGCGTGTCGTGAGCCGCCACGGCGGCATCATCGAGGAATTTACCGGCGACGCCATCATGGCCATCTGGAACGCCCCGACCACCTGCCCTGACCACCCCCGGCACGCGCTGGCCGCTGCATACGAGCTCGACGCCGAGATCGCCGCCCTGCTGCCGCCCGAAGCACCCCCCGGGCTCGAGCCCCTCGCGCTCGGCATGGGGCTGGAGAGCGGCAAGGCCCTGGTCGGCTCGGTCGGCGCCGCAGATCGCCGCACCCACACCGCGCTCGGCGAAACCGTCAGCATCGCGTCGCGCCTGCAGGCGATGAGCGCCGAGCTCGCCGCCGCGGTGGTCGTCGGCCCGGGTGCTGCCGCGCGCCTGCCCGATGCGCGCCTCACCTGCGTGGGCGATTTCCTCCTCGAAGGCCTGCAGATCCCCCGGACCCTGTATATTCCGGCTCCGGCGGCGCGCGCCGAGGACGCGCCCAAGACGGCTCGCATCCGCCTGGTCGCCTGACCGCCAACGTCCGGAGGCCCCGCCTCCGCCCCAGCCACGCTGTGCCGCTCTCCCACACAGGAGGGCGGCCGATGTTTACTTGCGGATGAGATTTCTCTGCGCTCTCGCCCTGCGGGCCGCCACCTTCGTCCTGTGGGCGGTCCTCCTGGCCGCCCCGCCGGCCCGGGCAGCCTGCCCCCCGCTTCCGGCCACCCTGCTCCACGAGCTCGATGACCGCGCCGCAGCCCTCCACCGCCTCGACGCCCACGCCCAGGCCTGCGCCGGCGATGCCGCCTGGCACGCCCAGCGCGGCGCGCTACTACTCGAGCTGGGCCGCGCAGCGGAAGCCGCCGAGCACCTCGAACGCGCGCTGCTCCTCGACCCCCTTCTGGCGGGTGCGCGCATCGACTACGCCGACGCCCTCGCCGCACTCGGCGACCTCGAGGCCGCCAGCGAACTCGCCATCGGCCTGCTGCGCCTGCCCGACCTGCCCGCCACCGCCCGCCGCCACCTCGAAGCACGCCTGAGGCACTGGCGCGAAGCCGATCCGCACGCAACCGCGCCCTGGCAGCGCCGCATCGAGATTGCCGCGCAGCTCGGCTGGGAACGCAACCTCAACGGCGGCCCCGCTGCCGACACAATCCTGCTCACCCCGCCAGAGGGCAACATCGAACTCCCTGTCGCAGCCGCCCAGCGCCCACGCGCGGGCGCAGCCGTGCAGACCAGCGCCGAAGTGCAGGCCCTGCGTCCGCTCAGCGACGACTGGAGCCTGTTTCTGCGCGGTCACCTGCGCCTGCGCGACGCCGCGCGCGGCGACAGCGACTACCTGATCAGCAGTTTCGACGCCTACCTGTTGCATCGGCGCAACAGTCAGGAAACCAGCCTGCAGCTTACCCGCCTCGACCAGCGCTTCGGCGACCGCCACCTGCTCGCCGAGACCCGGCTCGCCACCCAGCACCAGTGGCTGGACTACGCCTGTCGGCCCCGCCTTGGGATCGACGTCGCGCGGCGCGACTACCCCGCCACACCGCAACTCGGGGGTGCGCAGTTTGGCCTGCGCGTCGGGGTGATGTGCGTGCAGGGGGCCTGGCGCACCGACCTGGACCTGCGCGCAGCAGCCGATCGCCCGCTACGTGCGGGCCGCCCCGGCGGCGGGCAGCGCTGGCTGGAACTGCAATGGAGCGCCACTTGGCAAGGCTCGGGCTACCGTGCCGACGCCAGCGCCAGCCTGGGCCAGGTGCATGACCGAGAGGGCTACAGCCCGCTGCTCGAGAACGGCCAGGCACGCGAAATCCTTCGCCAAGGCGTGCGCATTGAGCTCGCGCGTCTACTCGCCCCGCAATGGGAGGCCGTCCTCTCTGGCGAGCACTTCCGCCAGCGAGCCAACCTGGGGATCTTCGAGCTGGATAACCATGGGCTATACTTCGGCGTCCGTCATCGCTACTGACTTGGCGTACGCGCGAACGTGACTTTTTCACGCTTCGCGGCCGTTCATGTGATTGCGGTCACACCCCAACCGCGCGATCCGGCTAAACTTCGTTCCGAATCTTCGGGGCCGTGCCAGGCGCGAAGTTCATAAACCACTAGTGGAGATTCATATGACTATTACCCTGCTCGAGCGCGAACAGATCCAGAAAGTTTTCATCGCGATGCTGAACGCTGCCCCCAGCATCACCTACTTGGACCAACTCGTCGGCTACGCGGGCCGCGTTGACGTCCTCGCTCGCGACTTGGGCGAAACCAGCGCGTTCAAGTCGATCTACCCGGTTGCGCTGACCAACGAAGAGTTCGCGAAAAAGTTCGTTGCTAATTTCGTCGGCAAAACCGCGAGCGACAAAGCCCAAGCCTACGTCGCTGAAGAGGTGGTCAAGTCCCTTGAAGCCGGTGTCTCCCGCGCCGACACCCTGTTCAACGTGGTCGTGGCCCTGCAGTCCGTTCCGGACGGCGACGCCACCTTTGGCAACACCAAGCTGGCCTTCGAGAACAAGGTCAAGGTGGCCAACTACTACGCCATCACCCTGGGTGGCACCGCGACCGACCTCGCCCTCCTTCAGGGCCTGATCGCCAACGTGACCCCGAAAACCGACGTTTCGACTCCGGAAGCCCTCCAGGCCGCGATCGAAGCGACCCCGGCTGGCACCACCGGCCAGACCTTCATGCTCACTAATGGCACCGACGTTGCCACGGCCAACGTGTTCAACGCCCCGATGGTGTTCGTGCCGGACGGCTCGGACCGCATCCTGTCGCTGCAGGACGAAGACGTGCTGACCGGTATTGCCGGTCGCACCGACAACACCCTGAACGTCACCATGGGTAACATCAACGCGGACGAAGGCACTACCGCGACCACTACGCCCGTTCTGAACAACATCCAGAACATCAACATCGACTGGACGGGTAACACCAACACGCTCGACCTGCGTAACGCCGACGCGACCCAGGCCGTGAACGTCAAGCGCGTGACCAGCGACGCGACCGCGGTTACGGTCGACAACATTGGCACTCCGGCTGCTGACTTCCGCGTCGCAAATACGGCGTCCGACAACGTAAACGTCCTCTTCCGCTTCAAGCAGGGCGTCCTTACCGGCGATGAGACCC
>Ga0209605_1001070_pt1 | contig 32117 bp, 28 predicted proteins | sample AD_UKC035_MetaG_FD_184408 | JGI IMG/M metagenome (GOLD analysis project Ga0209605, IMG submission 184408) | Active sludge microbial communities of municipal wastewater-treating anaerobic digesters from USA - AD_UKC035_MetaG (SPAdes) (version 2) | ecosystem: Engineered > Bioreactor > Anaerobic >...
GAGGTACAGGATCACCCGCCAGTGCTCGGGCGTGAGCTCCGTGATGCCCTCTTCCTCCAGGGCCAGGAAGCGGGCCATCTCCTCGTCCCAGAGCGATGGGTCGGCCAGGAAACCGTCCTCGTCGACCGCTAACTGGGTTCCGCCGTAATCTAGAAATCGCATGGTCACACTCCCGAGATTGGTTAGGTACACCGCTCCGCTGTCCGGACGCGGCTTCTTCCAGGTCCGACGGAGCTCAGCCTAATGGGACTTGCAGATTGCGCAGCGAAGTTCGACGCAGGCCATGGGCACGCCGCCCGAGGAGTGCCCCATGACATGAACAGCCGGCCGCGCAAACCCGTTGTCACAGGCTTTCCAGGAGCAGCCCCCAAGCGGTGCGGGCCCAGACCGAGCACCGACAAGCCGTCACCGCACCCCACGACCGCTGGGCAGGTAGTCCGAGTTACGCCCTCTGGTTCTAGCCTTCCCGATAGGCTACTGCCTCGATCTGCACACGAGCTCCGTCCGGCAGTGCCGAAGGCTGCACGGTCGCGCGGGCAGGCGGTGCTTCGCGAAAGAACTCGGCGTAGACGCCATTCATCCGCGAGAACTCCCGCACGTCTGCGAGGTAAACCGTGGTCTTGAGCACATTCTCGAGGCAGGACCCACTTGCCTCCAGCTCGGCCTTCAGGTTGGTCAGAGTCTGGCGTGTCTGACTCTCGATATCGTCACCCGCAAAGCGGTTCGAATCGTAGATCACGCCTGTTTGCCCAGACGTGTATACCAGGTCGGACGCTGTGCTGTCAGAATCGAGTGCCACAGCTTCGATCTGGACACGCCCTCCCATTGGCAGCGCTGCAACATACACCGTCGAGCCAGCAGGTGGTTTGTCGGGGAAGTATGCGGCATAGATGACAGCCAAGCGCGCAGTGTCTTGCGGGTCCACCAGGTAGACGGTCGTCTTCTGAACATGCTCAAAGCCGGACCCTGTCGCCTCGAGAACGGCCCGAAGGTTCTCCAGCGCGCGCCGCGCCTGGCTCTCGATTTCGTCCCCAGCGAAGCTTGTCGTCCCCGGGACGAGCCCCATCTGTCCAGAGGTGAACACGCACTCACCCCTGCGCACGCCTTGCGAATAAGGACCGATTGCCACCGGCGCGCCTTCTGTGCGGATGATTACCTTCTCCATTCTGCACCTCCCTACTCAAGTATCCCTGCACCCATCGGTCGAGTCAAGCGCTTCCTCACCCCTGCGGATCCTTCCAGACGTCCCCCACAGTGGCGGCATCGCCGCCGCCCTCCACGCGGGCCAGCAACCGACCAGAGTCACGTGGCGTTGCACGGCTCCACTCGCCACCTGCCGCACTTCTCTGCAAGTACAACACCGCCAGGGCACCGGAGTACTGCAAGATAGGCTCTATTCCTGTTCGCACCACGCAGTGCGCGAATCTCGGCGGCATGCTCCTGCTCATGCAACTGGCCGGAGTGCCCGTCCCCTGCATATGGCTGCGCATCCGCATCCACCCACGGCACCTGAACTCCGACGCCTCCTTCTCCTTGCGCCCCTAAGCGGCCAGCGCAGTGAATGGGCGAGTCCCGCATGGGCTCACAGTCGCACAGTCTGCCCGATGCCCTGCGCGACTGCCTGCTGGTACACTCGCTGAGCCGTCGCGATGTCCTGGATGGCCAAGCCCACTGACTTGAACAGAGTAATGTCGTCTTGGCTCTCCCTGCCCAGCTCTCCCGTGACAACCTGCCCCAGCTCACCATAAATCTGGTCCGCCGCCCACTCGCCCGCTTTGATGGGTAGGATCAGGTCACCAGCCTCTGCCAGGCAAGCCTCACGTTGGTCCACGACGACCTTTGAGCGCTGTATGGTTAGCGAGTCGAGTTCTCGCAGCCCCGGCGAGTGGGAGCCCACACCGTTGATGTGTGTGCCAGGCGTCAGCCACGCGCCATCAAGGATTGGAGTCTTGCTGGTTGTCGCTGTGGCTATCACATCGCAGCCTGTCACAGCCTGCTGCGAACTGGACACAGCGATGACGGCAATCCCCATCTTGGTGGCCATCTCGCTACAGAACTTGCTCACAGCGTCCTCATTGACATCATAGACACGTGCTTCCGCAATCGGGCGCACGGCACATATTGCGGAGAGCTGGGTTCGCGCCTGAACCCCAGCGCCCAAGATGCCCACTGTGGTGGCGCCAGTCCGAGCGAGGTACTTCGTGGCCACCCCGCTCGCTGCACCGGTCCGCATGGCCGTCAGAAAGGCTCCATCCATGATGGCCAGGACCTCGCCTGTGCGGGGATCATTTAGCACTATGGTCGCCATAATGGTCGGGAGTCCATACTTCGCTGGATTCTCCCCGTAGGCCGAAACCACTTTGGCACCGAGCGCTCCACTACCTTTGATGAACGCTGGCATCAAAAGCACAGCCCCCCTGTGCTCCGGGACAGGGAGAGTCGTGCGCAACGGCAGTAGTGTATTACCCTCCTGATACTGACCAAAGGCCTCCTCGACCGCCCCGATTGCGTCCCCAATCGTAAGGGCAGCTTCGACATCCGAACGGCTCAGCAGCAACATAGTTGTTCCTCCTTCTGTCTTGGTCTTGTCAAGCGCACGCACCTTGCGCGCATCCAAATGGGTGTCCGCGTCGCAGTGCCTAGTTGACCTTTATCCAGTGCGCGTGTCCCATCCGTAGTGCCGATTCGCCTGCTCCTCGGTGATGTACCCGTTCCTCAGATCCTCTCGTACCTTTTCAAGCGGCCGCAGTAGTGGATCTCCCCAACCGGCTCCGGTGCCTGTCATCACCTGGATGACGTCATCCGCGTTCAGTGTCAAGCCGCTAACGACCGAATAGCGCTCGGCATCGCCGTTCGCTCGGCGTATGACTACGTGGTTTGCTGAGCCCGGCTGCCCCCCCCTTAGCGGCCAGGGCGGAACCTTCGAACGAGTATAGGCCACCGTCAGCCAGGCGTTGTCGGATTTGATGCGATAGTCGATTCGCACCCCTTTGCCACCACGATGGAAACCGGCTCCGCCATCCTCGTCATGGAAGCCGAGATAGTCCACAGTCACCCCATAGCGTGCCTCGGCTACCTCTGCCGGGCAGTTGTACGTCTCGCCATGGCGCGGGCTGAACTGCCCAGAGTTGCCATCGGCGTGTGGCGACCCTCCCCAGCCTCCCAACTCCGGCTCAATGACCGCATACGAGCGGCCGGTGACAGGATGGACTCCGCCGAAGAGCGTGCCGCACACGGAAGCGAAACTGCCTGCCGGAAGCCGGTCCGGCATGGCTTCGGCGAGGCAACGAGTCACGAGGTCACCGAGGCGGATACCTATCTCATAGTAGACGCCCATGGCGGCAGGGTGCTTCGGATCGAACACGCTTCCGGGTCTAGTAAGCACTTTCAATGGGCGAAAGGTTCCCCCGTTGCTCATCTTGTCAGGCGCGACCACGCTCTTGAAAGCGATTTGGCAGGACACCACGGACTCGTCCCGACTCATATTGAACGGCCCCTTGCTCTGATTAGGGTTCTCGGTTAGGTCCACGACGAACTCGTCATCACTGATTTCGATAGTCACCTTGTAGTCCGGGCCTGTCTCCTGCGGCTCAATCAGAGCATACTTGCCTTTGGGTAGCCGCTTCAGTCCGGCCAGGGTGACCTGCTCTCCCAGATCGAGATACCGTTCAACCGCCCAGAGAAAAGTGTCCTTGCCGTACTTCTCCACAATTTCGTGGATTCGGCGCTCGCCCACACGCACAGAGGCCACTCCGGCCCACAGATCACCTGTCAGGAAGTCGGGCATACGGCAATTGGCTACGAGGATATCGAATACCGACCGGATAGGCTTTCCTCGCGAGAGCAGCTTCACCGCCGCCAGAATCAGGCCCTCTTGAAAGATCTCCGTCGCCACCGTAGACATGCTGCCAGGTACGGCACCGCCCACATCATTCCAATGAGCGATGTTTGCTGCCCAGGCCACAATCTCACCGTCCACGTATACCGGCATAACAAGCACCACGTCATTGAGGTGCGTCACACCGCCAGTATAGGGATCATTTGTGATGAAGATGTCGCCTGGCTCGATGTCACCTGGCTCGCTGTGCTTCTCGATGACCCGCTTCACGGCCTTGTCAAGCACACCGACGAAAGCAGGAATGCCTGCCCCAGAACTAGCGAGCTCGCCATGCTTGTCGGTGATGCCGGTGCCCATGTCTAGCACTTCATAGATGATAGCGCTCATCGCAGTCCGTCGAAAGGCAGCGAACATCTCGTCGGCCGCGGCCTGTAGCGAGCTCTGGATAATCTCGATCGTGATCGGATCAAACTCCTTGGTCATAGGAACCCTCTTTACAGGTTAGTCCGAATGTGGTAGTTACCATAATCGTCCACGCGGCAGGGCATGCGTGGCGGGATCACGATTGTCGCCCCCGGTTGCTCGATAATAGCCGGGCCCGCAAAGCTCATGCCCGGCTCGAGCGCAGCACCGTCGTAGATCGTAGCCAGGTGAATGCCAGCCTCGATGTAGTCAACCTCACGAGCCTCCTTCACGGCGTCCCCAATCTGCCGACCGCTTGACAGCATTCTCTGCGGTCTCAACTTGTCTACCTCGGCAATGGCCACCAGGTGATAGGTCACCAGCTCGATCGGAGCTGCAAGCCGATAGGTGTACTCGCGTTCGTAGTGCTCACCGAACCTGGCTCGAATTGCGGCGATTTGCTGTGCTCCGATCTCTCCAGTCGGCAAAGCAATCTCGACGGAATGCTCCTGGTTCTGATACCGACATCTGCCATATCTCAGAAAGTGCACTCGAGATCGATCGATGCTTTCGGCCTCGTACTCCTCGAGGGCCTTCGCTTCCATGAGGCCAAGTGCTCGATCCACTCGTTCGTGTGCGTCGGGAGCTGTAAGGTCCACGATCCGTGTCTGCAGGTAATCACGCCGCAAGTCACTGAGCAGCATTCCCCACGCCGAGAACACGCTCGATTCCCCTGGAATGACTATCTTCTTGATGCTCAGTTCTCGAGCGAGCGCGCATGCGTGCATCCCCCCTCCCCCCCCAAAGGCTATGAGAGTGAAGTCGCGCGGATCGTGACCACGATTCACAGAAATCAACTTTATTGCATTCACCATGTTGTTGTTGGCAATCCGCAGAATGCCACGTGCCGCCTCTAGCCGGCTCACATTGAGCGTGGCCGCCAGCCTGTCCAATGCTCGATTCACGGCTGACATGTCCGCCGATAGGGTTCCCCCGCAGAAATAGTGCGGGTTAATGCATCCCAAAGCGAGGTTCGCGTCTGTGGTTGTCGCATCCGTGCCGCCCTTTCCGTAAGACACAGGCCCTGGAACAGCACCGGCGCTCCGTGGGCCCACATGCAGGCGCCCAAAGTCATCTACCCATGCAATGGATCCACCACCATTACCGATCTCCACCAGGTCCACCACCGGCACCATCACCGGGTAGCCCGCCGAGACCCGGCTCGCCTCAATCAGGTAGTTGGTGTTGAGCTTTGCCTCGCCGCCCGTGATTAGCCCGCATTTGGCAGTTGTCCCGCCGATGTCAATTGCGATAGCATTGGGCTCCCCGATGAGTCGCCCCAGGGCCGCTGCACCCCAAATCCCGCTGGCCGGTCCCGATTCGATCATGGTGATCGGGATGTCCCTGGCGCTCTTTACCGTATCCACCCCGCAGTTTGACTGCATAATGTACGGGGTGCAGCGCATACCCGCGTCGTAGAGAGCGCTCGTCAAGTCGTCGAGGTAGCGGTGTGCAACCGGTTGGACATAAGCCGAGAGGACCGCCGTGTTGGTCCGCTCGTACTCGCGCCACTCGCGGGTGATCTGATGCGAGGCAACAAGGGAGACCTCTGGCCACAGATCCTTCACCCTGAGCAAGACCTCCTCCTCGTGCGCTGCGTTGGCGTATGAGTTGATGAGGCAGATGGCAATGGCTTCGACGCCCTCTCGCCGGAAATCCTCTAGAACTGCCGGCAGCCCCGAGAGATCCAGGGGCTTAGTCTCGGCGCCCAGATAGTTGATGCGGCCCGGTAGCTCGCGCCGCAGGCAGCGCGGCACAAATGGGCTCGGTTTCCGATACTCCGCGTTGAAGAAGTCGGGACGGTTCCCCCGCCCGATCTCAAGCACGTCCCGGAAACCTTCTGTGGTGAGCAGCCCTACCCGAGCCCCTTTCCGTTCCGTGATCGCGTTGATCACAATTGTCGTGCCGTGCACGAATGAGGCGAACTCGGCCGGGCTGATACTGTGCGCCGCTATGACGTCCAGTACCCCCTTCTCGAACCTCGATGGAGTCGTGTGGCTCTTTCCACTGATGACCTGCCCCTCAGGGGTTACGAACACCAGGTCCGTGAATGTACCTCCGATATCGGTAGCAACCCTCAGCATATTGGTATCCTTCTGGACTGAATGAGTGGCGGGCTAGCTTCGGGCGCCGGCCTTCCGAAGCCACTCCCCCATGTGGCCGTAGTCATACTGCGAATCCAGGCCCCAGGCCTGAAACTCGGCCGGCTGGGGCGACTGGTAACCCCCTACTTTGCTCTGGGTCCAACCACAGACGTTGCCGACCTCGGCCGCAAACTCGGCCATCTTGAATGCGGCGAGCATCGGATCGATTACCGGCACGCCTAGTTCTTTCTGCAGATCCTCGAAGAAACCGTAGGTCATGGAGCATCCCAGGACAAGCACCTCCGCACCATCCGCCTCAATGGCTTCTCGCCCAACCCGGCGAAACCGGCGTGCGGTCTCTACCTCGTCCTGATGAAACTCCAGTACGCCCAGGTCGACAGACTTGAAGGACGCCAGTTGCGCGCCCATGCCGTAGCGGATGACGTTCTCCCTCATCTGCGGGATCCACTTACGTCGGCCAACGATGATCGAGAACTTCGCGCCCAGAGGCGCGGCGATCTGCAGGGAGGCCTCGCATGGAGCGACGACCGGCATTCTTTCAGCAATCTCGCGGGCGGCACGCAATCCGATGTCATAGAAGCAACCAATCACGGCAGCGTCGAAACCCTGCGCCTCGGCCTCGCCGACTAGATGCAGGATGTCCACCAAGACGAGAGCCTCGTAGTAGCGATACTCCAGGTGACGCGGGCCGCGCGGAAGGTGCAACATCACCAACTCAGTACTCTCCCGCTTTCTCCGGTTCAGATAGTTGCGCGCTCTGGTAAGGTCTGCAACGCCCAGTGGGTCGATATACAGGATCTTCGCCATGGGTCCTCCTACCTCTTCACCACGGCCGACCGTCAATGCCCCATCCGCGCCTACCTGACGATCATCGCGCGATCGAGGCCGCACAGAGATCGGCTTGCACCCTCGGTTACCACAACTATGTCCTCGATTCGAACACCGAAGCGGCCCGCCAGGTAGATACCGGGCTCTACCGAGAAGACCATGCCCGGTTCCAGCACCGTGTCACTCTCGCTGGTAATCCAGGGCGACTCATGCGTCTCCAGACCTAGGCCGTGGCCGGTCCGGTGCAGGAACTGCGGGCCGTACCCCGCCTTCTCTATGACCGATCGCGCCGCGCGATCGACGTCACGGGCTCGGGCGCCGGCCACCGCGGCTTCACGGCCACGCCGATTCGCCTCCATCACCGCATCATAGACAGCTGCCTCTTCACCCGTCGGAGCCCCGAGGTGCAGCGCGCGAGTCACGTCAGAGTGGTAGCCGTTCAGCGTTGCTCCGATATCCAAGATGATCATGTCGCCGCGCTCCATGCGCCGGTCGCTGAACGTGTGGTGGGGAAAGGCGCCGTTTGGCCCGGAGCCGACGATGGTGAAGTTCACCTCGTCGGCACCCTGGGCACGGAACGAGTCTGCGATCCGACCTGCCACCTCCCGCTCAGTGACGCCAGGGGTGCAGTGCTCAACCCCAACGAGGAGAGCTCGGTCGGCCATCGCCGCTGCAATAGCGAGCGCCTCGATCTCGTCCGCGGACTTGCGCATCCTGAGCGCCGCCATCAGCTCCCCAGCGGCGATGGATTTGGCGGGATTCAAGAGCTCCTGAATGAGCAGATACGCATCGGCGCGCATCGAGTTGTCCACTGCGACTGCGCCGCCCGGCCTTGCACCCAGGTCGCCAAGAACCCTCAGGAAGGCGTCGCGCGGGCCAGCGACGTCCGTCCAGCGGACCGGAACCATACTGGTGTAGGCCTCCACGTGATCCGCATTAAGCTCAGGGACGACCATCCCGACTCCGTCACAAGACACCACTAGGGCACAAGGTCGTTCGTCAGCCATAGGCGCAAACCCAAGCAGGTAGCGCATGTTTGCCGTCGGAGCTATGACCGCCAGGTCCACATTTGCCTGCGCCATCCCCGCCTGGAGGCGACGAAGGCGCTCAGCGGACACATCAGAGCCTGCCATCTGTTTCCTCTCCTTGACTGTAATCGCTGCCTCAGCCCCTAAGGCGTCCCTGTGTAAAGGTGGCAGCGGGTGAAGTGATTGTTTTCGGTTTCTACCATCACGGGATCTACCTGCCTGCACACATCGAGCACGCGCGGGCAGCGTGTATGGAAGCTACAACCAGTTGGTATGTTGATGGGGCTTGGGATCTCCCCTTTCGGCTCGACCTTCAGGGGTTTTGCCCTCAGTTCCTGCTCGGAGACGACGGGGATCGACGAAAGGAGCATCTGCGTGTACGGATGCTGCGGGTCTCGAAAGAATGATTCCATATCCGCGACCTCACAGATTTTCCCCAGGTACATGATGGCGACGCGGTTCGCGACATTCCGCATCAGACTCAGGTCGTGGGTGATGAAGAGATAGGACAGGCTCAACTCGCGCTGCAGGCGCAGGAGGAGGTTGATGATCCGTCCCTGTACCGAGACATCCAGCGCAGAGGTCGGCTCATCGAGTATGATCAGCGAGGGCTCTGTGGCCAACGCACGGGCTACAGCCACGATCTGTTTCTCCCCACCGCTCAGCGTGTACGGGTACTTGTGCATGTAGTCCGGAGGCAAGTCCACCAACTGCAGCAACCGGGCGGTCTCGCGCAGCCGGTCTGTACCAGGGCGGTGCAGCCGGAGCGGAAGGTCAAGGATCTGTCGTACGGTATGCCTCGGGTTCAGAGACGAAGCAGGGTCCTGAAAAACCATGCGCACTGCCTTGCGCAGCGCCATGGGGCGCTTGCGACCGCCGGCAAACAGGTCCTGCCCAGAGAGTCTGGCACTTCCAGAGGTGGGCTGATACATGCCGACAACCGTGTAGGCGATCGTGCTCTTACCCGAGCCCGACTCCCCAACCAGACCCAAGGTCTCACCAGCGCCTACTGTGAAGGAGACTCTGTCGACCGCCTTGACCGTGATCGCCTCGCGGCGGAGTCTACCCTTGTGTCCTATCACAAAGTACTTTCTGAGCTCGCTCACTTCCAGAAGACTCGCCATCACGCACCCTTGCTCTGCGACTCGGCTCGGGACTCGGTAGCTGGTGCCGCCGCGTTGCTGGCAATGGGGTGGTTTCCCTGAAGATGGCAGGCCACCTTCCACCCATCGCCGACCTGGTACTGCGGCGGCTTCTCATGATGACACACTGTCATCGCGTACTGACACCGGGGATGGAAACGGCAGCCGGTGGGCGGATCCAGGTACGCGGGCATGCGTCCTGGTATGCCCTCGCTCACGCCCCCACCGGTAAGTCTCGGAACCGCAGCCATCAATCCCTGCGTGTAGGGATGAATGGGACTCCCGAACAGACTGCTGGTGGGGGCCTCCTCCACCACAGTGCCAGCATACATCACGCACACCCGGTCTGTTCGCTCGCGCACGACCCCAAGAGAGTGCGTGATCAGAATGATCGCCATGCCTCTCTTCTCAACAAGGCTATCCAGGAGTCGGAGCACCTGGTCCTGGATGGTGACGTCAAGCGAAGTCCCCGGCTCGTCCGCGATCAACAGCCTTGGGCTGGCCGCCAGTGCCATCGCTATGCACACCCGCTGTCGCATCCCTCCGCTGAGCTGCAACGGATAGCTGTCCAGGATCCGCTCAGGGTCTGCCAAGGCCACTTCCTTCAACGGTGCAACGGACATATCCCGTACTTCGCGCTTCGACAGCCGTCGTTCGTCCCCCGCGGCGCTCCGGATCACCGCAGCCATCTGTGCAGCTATGTCAAACACCGGGTTGAGGGCTGCGGTCGGGTCCTGGAAGATCATGGCTATGCCCCGCCCGCGCACCTTGGCCATTTCCTGAGTGGGCAGCTTCAGCAGATCCCGACCCGCGAACAGGACTTCGCCGTTGGATATCACCGCAGGAGGTTGCGCCAAAATGCCCAACATGGCCCTCATCGTCGTCGTCTTGCCGGCGCCTGTCTCGCCAACCAATCCTACCCGTTCGCCAGCCACAGCGACGAGATCGACACCATCGAGGACTCTGAGCCTCCCTCCAAAGACATCAAAGTGCACCTGAAGGGCCTTGACCTCCAACAGAGGCGTCACGGTCATGTGCTCTAGCCCCCCTTCTCCGCGGCTAGCATGTCCTGAAGCCCGTCTCCCAAGAGGTTGAAGCCGAGCACAACGACGACAATGGCCAGGGCAGGGAAAACAGCCAGCCACCATTGCTCGGGCAGGTAGTTCGATCCATCCGAGACCATCGTGCCCAGTCCCGGCTTTGGTGCCTGCTCGCCCAGGCCCACGAAGCTCAGAGACGCACCGATGATGAGCACATATCCCATGTCAAGGCTCATCTTTGTGAAGATCGGGCCCCAGCAACTCGGTAGGATTTCCCGGAAGATAATGTAAGCTGCGCCAGCCCCCTCAAGCTCTGCCGACTTCACAAAGTCCTCGTTCCGCAGGCTCGAACCGAGACCATACACAAGCCGCGTATACCACGGCCACCACATGACCGTCACCGCAATCATCGTGTTGGTCAGATTTGGCTTGAGCACCGAAGCAATGGCCAGGGCCAGGACCAGGGCAGGAACCGCAATGAAGATGTCCGTGATGCGCATTATGACCGCGTCCAGCCAAGTGCCCAGGAAGTAGCCCGCAACCAGGCCAAGGAGAACGCCGACGGGAACAACGATCGCCAGCACTATCAGCCCCATGATTAGGGCTGGGCGTAGGGCAAAGATGACGCGGCTGAGCACGTCCCGGCCTATCGTGTCGGTTCCAAATAGGTGAGCGGGACTAGGAGACTGGCTTGCATTCTTGAAGTCGACGAAGGGGCCCGCGTGTTGAGGGTAGGGTGCAACCCACGGTGCGAGAACCGCCAGAAGTATCACAAGTACGACCACGAAGAAGCCCAGCACGGACAGCTTGTTGCGCGAGAACTTGTACCAACTCCGCCGCATGTTCTGCACGCGGTTGGCCCATTCGTGACGCCTGACGACCGCCGCATCGATCTCGGCCACGAACTCGGTGGCTGCTGGCATGTCACTCACTCCTCTGGGCGATTAGTCGGATGCGCGGATCAAGCGCTCCGACGGCCAGGTCCACGCAGATGTTCACGACCACAAAGACCAGGCCCAACATCAGAACCACAGCCGAAATGGCATTCAGGTCCTTGTTCAGCATCGCGTTCACGCCATAGCGCGACATGCCTGGCCACTGGAAGATCAGCTCCAGCAAGAATGCGTTCCCCATCGTGGCTGCGAAGCTCAAGCCCACAATCGACACTGTCGGAATCAGAGACGGCTTCAGAAGGAAGCGCCACCAGATGATTCGCTCAGGGATCCCCAGCCCGAGCTCAGCCGCGACATAGTCCTTTCCAAGGTTGCCGCACATCGTTGCACGCGTCAGACGTGCCCCCTGGGCAAGTCCGGCCATCGCCAGGGCTGTCCCAGGCATGAGCAGATGGATGAAGGCATCGCCAAAGGCACGCGGATCTCCGGCCAGGAGCGTGTCAACCAGCATCAAACCGGTGACAACTGGTGGGGCAACGACGTTCTGGCTCAGGCGGCCCGTGGCAGGCAGCCACTGTAGCCAGAACCCGAAGATCAACAGGAAGATCACGCCGAAGACAAACGGCGGCGTCACCACGCCCAGATAGGCAAAGACCCGCACGACATTGTCCACCCACTTGTCCTTGTAATGGGCGGACAAGGTGCCCAGGGCGATTCCACCAAGGGTCATGATGACCCCAGCAAAGAGGCCCAGCTCCAGCGTGGCCGGGAACATCCGCCTGATGTCCTCACTCACATCCCGACGTGTCACGAGCGATTGGCCAAAGTCCCCTCGCAGCGCACCCCTGAGCCAGTAGCCATACTGCACAGGAACTGGATCGTCCAGGTGCATAGACTCCCGCAGAGCCTGAACGACCTCCTCCGATGCACGCTCGCCCACCGCCATCCGAGCCGGGTCCCCCGGCACAATCCGTGAGATCACAAAGATCAGGATAGAAAGGCCGAACAGCACAAACATCGACTGCAAAACGCGCGAGATCAGGAAGCGTGTCTTTCGCACTACTGCCCCCGGCTAACCACTTCTCAAAGAGCGGGCCTGAGTCCCCGGTCGCAGGGGTGGTGCCTCATTGCGTCACCCCTGCGAGCCAAGCGGGAAGACACCCCACGCCTAGTGGGGGCTGACTCCAATGAAAGCCATGAACTGGTTGTAGCCCATCACGGGGACGATCGTCCCCTTTGCGGCTGGCCAGTCCAGGTAGGTCTGATACGCATACTTCTGCAGCTGATCGAAGCCGAAGATCGCCGGCGACAGGCCCATGATGTACTCCTGCAGTTCCGCATACTTCTGGAACCGCTCTTCCTGATCAAGAGTGGCAAGGGCATCGGCTATGCCCGCATCGAACTGCGCGTCCTGCAGCCACTCACCTTGGAGTGTGGTGCCTGCAGTTGCGGAGCCCCATCGCTGGAGGAGCACTGCTCCTGCGTCTGGCAGATCGGCCTTCTGCAGGATGATGAACATGTTCGGCGTCGTCTCCGGCTTACTGGCAAGCTCCTTCACCGTGAGCCAAGGTGTGCCAGTCACTTCCACGTTTACCCCGATCTGAGCCAACCCAGCCTGAACCAGCAGGGCCCACTTCTCCTCGGCCGGTACCTCAGTGATCCAATGTAGCTGCACTGGATAGTCAGCGATAGAGTCCGCGTACTTGCACTGCGCCAGCTCCTCGCGAGCCATGTCGAGGTCATATGCGTAGGGTGTCAGAGTCAGGTCCGCGCCCGCAACCACTGCCGGTACAGGCGCGCGAGCAGGCTGGGTTGTCTCCCAGTCAATGGCAGCTGCCGTCTCGTAGTCGAAGGCGTACGCAATCGCTCGCCGGCAGTGAAGGTCGTCAGTTGGGGCCTTCTTCGTGTGCATGTAGATATGCATCATGATGACAGCGTCGAACGCTGCCACGTCGACCCCCTCGATCTCATCGGCCGACTTGATGGTCTCCGCCGATTGCCACTGGTCACTCATCTCAAGCTCGCGGTTTGCCATGAGGGTCTTCAGAGTGGCTGGCTTGGGGGAAGGAACAAAGCGGACTTCATCGGGCGCGTTTTCGACGAATTGGTCAGCCGCCCACCATTCGGTGTTCTTCTCCAGGAGCACATACTCCTCCAGCTGCACCTCCTTGACCTTGTATGGTCCAGAGGCGGCGCTGCTGGTCAGCAGCCACTTCGTGCCATAGTCGCCGAAATCGCCGTAATCGCCCGGCTTCTCCAGGTGGGCCATCACTTCGTCCTCGTTGAGGATATACAGCCGCACCAGGGACATTACAAACAGCGCGTTAGGCTGCTTGATGACGAACTGCACCGTGTAGTCATCGGGTGCGGTAACGCTTTCGACGTGTTTGCTGATCAGGTACGCGAGTCCCTGTCCGATGGTCAGGAGACGGTTCGCGCTGAACACAACGTCGCTGGCCAGCAGTTCGCTGCCGTCGTGGAACTTGACTCCCTGGCGCAGGTGAAAGGTGTACGTCCGCATATCGTCGGACACATCCCACGATTCGGCGATCCACGCACTGGGTGTGCCCTCGGGGGTAGGGAAGATGAGGGTATCGTAGATGTTCGGATACAGCGTCAGCGCCAAGTTGTCGTTTCCGATCGCGGGGTCCACGCGCGCGGGCCATGCGTGCGCCAGCGTGAGTCGGGTCTTGGCAGCGGGAGCCGCCGCCTCGGTCGGCTCGGCCGCGATGGCCCCGGTCGGCTCGGCAACGACAGCCTCGGTGGGCTCCGCGACCACTACCTGGGTTGGCTCTGCGGAGACTGCAGTCTCCGGTGCGGCGGTTGGGCCGCAGGACATAACGAGAACCGAAACTAGGACGAGCAACGCCAGAACACCTTTGGTTTTCACGTTCCTTCCTCCTTTGGTTTGCGATTCGAGCCTACGAGGAGAATGCACGTCGTCGTTTTCTCTGTGTCCCTCCTTCGGCGCGTCTCCCCCGTGTGGGGCCCTGGTAGCGCCCTACCTCTACTGCAGCCCGCATACCTCCGAAACGATGGCCGGGACTGTCTCCTTTGACGGTCCTGCTTGATTCAAGGCTGCCCGACTCCGATATTCCGGATTTCGTTCAGATAGTTGTAGATGGTGAATCGCGAGACACCCAACCGCTCAGCAATCAGCGGAACCGACTTCTTGAAGCCAAAGGCCCCCTTCCTCTCGAGGTGACCGATTAGCGCCAGCCTGTCCTCCTTCGTCATAGTCGAAACCGGCCTGCCAATCTCATGGGCGCCCTCAGTTATCAAGGCAGAGAGGACGTCGCCCACATCATCGGAGAACACCTCGCTGATCTCGTGCTCTTGCCTCTCCCCACAGAAACCATTTAGCGCTTGAGCAAAGGAAATGAAGGGAGTCATGTCGAAGTTGATGCACACGATGCAGACAAGTTGGCCGCCTGGATCCCGAATGAACACAGAGGAGGACTTTAGGGCTCGTCCGTCAGGCGTGGTGGTGGTGTAGCTAAAGAGGTCCTCAGTGTCCCCCGACTGCACCTTCGCGAGCCCGAGATCGGTGATGCAACCACCCACTTGCCTGTTGGTCACATTCCCCTGAATCCAGATGATGGAGTGCTCAAGGTCGCTTGGGTCATGAATCACGACCTCGCAGCTCTCCCCAAACATCGCGACCACCGCAGTGGCCACTGATTTCAACTGCTCGAACAGCGGACTGTCCCTTAATGGTTGTCCCACTTCCAGCCCTTCCGCCACTCATCACATCCTTTTCCGAGAACGCCCTCGTCGGCAACGCTGGCGCGGATGCTAGGCGCCTGATGAGACTCCACGTCCTGGAAGGATAACCCCAGGCTGCGATCCAGTATACAATATCCACAACGGTTTGTCAAGTGTTCTACACACTTTGTGTAAGAGACATCCCAGATTCCCCATCTCTGAGAGGAGGACTACACCCAACCTGCCGGCCGGCCCTGCCTTTGACAGGGACCGCCGACTGTGCTATCGTTCCTCCGTCTCGCCTGGTCGTGCAGCACGGCAGATCCAAAGCTGGCAGGGGACCACTCTCGGGCCTCAGATCAAAACCGGCATGCCGGTCAGGGCGGGCGTCTGCAGGAGCAGGTTGGGGGCGGTGGTTCGAGAAGAGACCACAATGGGGAAGCACTACCGAGAGACCATGGAGATCATCAAGGGCCGGCGAAGCATCCGCCGCTTCTCCAGGCAACCTGTGGAGCCCGACAAGATCGAGAGACTGCTGGAGGCAGCACGCTGGGCACCTTCATCTGGAAATCGGCAGCCTTGGCAGTTCGTGGTCATCACGCGAGCTCAGACCATCGCAACACTGAAGATGATCTTGCCGGGTGTGATGGGCAACATGACGGCAGGGCCCGTCCTGCTCGGCATCTGCCTCGATACCCTGCGCCGTTCCGAGTGGTCGGAAATTGACCTCGGATGCGCACTGCAGAATCTGCTGTTGTGTGCGCATTCTCTCGGGCTGGGAGCGTGTGCCATCGGTGGCTTTGATCGGGCTCTCGTCAGGGAGTTGCTTCAATTGCCCGATGAGTCGGACCTGTGCATGCTCGTGACTCTTGGCTACCCCTCCGCACTCGCATCTGCACCGCCCCGGCGCGAGCTGGCCGATCTTTTGATCAAGGTGATTGACTAACATGAGCGATGACAACAAGACCGGCAGCGAGTACCTCTTCGAAATCACCGCCTTTCTGGTCGCAAGCGCGAAACGGTGCATGGGTCCGGAGGCAGCGTACGGCCCGGCCCGCTTGATCCAAACCATGAACCTCCTGTCCCACCTGCCAGAGTACGCTCCCGAACTCGAGGGCAACACGCTGCTGCGAGCAGCCCAGGAGTTCGTGAACGGTGATCCGAACTGGGGCAGGGACGAGAAGCTGCGTCCGTTTGTTGATCAGCTGAGTCACAAGCTCCTCGATGAGATGCGGAGCAAACTGGCGCTTCAATAGCTTCCCGAGCTCCGAGATCGCCCCGACGAATCTCGGGCCCATCGCCGCACCTGAAGTGTGATCCGACCAGGTCCGCCTGCGCCGTGTGAAACCGCGCTTGCAGATCCGTAGATCAAGCTGCGCTGGGTAGACAACACGCGCGAGCCCACAGGGGCAAGTCGCGCCCTGCCGGCTCCGGACCGAGGTATCTTTCGAGCCTCAGCAATAAAGCCCTTCGGAAGCCTTACCTGCGCCGGAAGTTCCGGTCACTGGGATCGTTCTGGCAGGGTGCGAGCGCTTCATCAAGCAGTTGCCAAAGGTCAAGCACGTCCACAAACACGCCCAGCTCATTGGCCACCCGGCCCGAACCTCGCAGCAGCGTCGGCTGGCAGGTCGGGCATGCCGTCACAATTGTGTCCACGCCGACGGCAACCGCATCGCGCACCCGGTTCTTGGACACTTCGACGGCGAGAGTCCGGTCCACATCCAGCACGCCCCCGCCTCCCCCACAGCAGGTGGAGAAGGTCCCGTGGTGCTCCATCTCGACCAACTCCATGCCCAATGCCCGCAAAATCCGACGCGGCTCCTCTGTGACGCCCAGCATCCTTCCCAGGTGGCAGGGGTCATGGTACGTCACCTTCCGGCTGACCCGCACCAGGTTCATGCCCTCCAACCTCTGCGCTACCGCCACCAGGGCGTGCTGCACAGGGAGGCCGTATTCATCCCGCAGCGTCGCCGTGCAGGTCGGACAGACGGTGAGGATGCTTCCCGCCAGGTGGGGGCCATAGATCTGGCGGAAGCGCTCCTGCGCCTGTCCGAACTCCTTCTCCAGGCCCACCGCCCCGACGATGTAGCTGCAGCACACCTCGTCAGAGATCAGCGCATCGATCCCGACTTTGCCTAGCACTGAGACGATCTTGTCCACCTCGTGCGGCTTGTTCTGGTAGGCGCAACCCAGGTAGAGAGGCGTAGTGCCCTGACGATGGATGGGCGCCGGGCGGTCAAAAAGCGTGCCCTCCTCCAGGATCTTGGCTGCGGTCTTTTCGTGCTTCGGCGAGACGTACCCCGCAGCCCGCAGCTCTTCGCGCACTGCGCTGAAGATGTCAAGATTGTGGAGCGCACAGCGAGCCTGGCAGTACCCGCACATCAGGCAGTCATCCATCACCTCCTGCAGCTCTCCGGAAGGCTCCAGGACCCCTTCGAGCAGTCCCCGTGCGGCCAGCATGCGTCCCCGGCTCGAGTAGGTTTCCAGCCGCTTTACGCGATAGACCGGGCATTCCTCCCGGCAGAAGCCGCACCTGGTCCGGTTGCACGTGTAGATATCGTCGACGAACGGCTGTAATGCCTCGTGGTTCTCCATGCCAATCCTCGATCAGTCCTTTATCCAGCGCGACTCGAACTTCTTCCCGGGGTTCATGATGTTGTCGGGGTCGAACAGCGCCTTGAGCTCTTTCATGTACTGGTAGCTGCGGCCGTGCTCCCGCTCACTGAACCCTCCCAGCCGGTCGCCGTCGCCGATGTAGGTGCTCATCGTTCCTTCAAGCTCCACCGCCTTGAGGCTCATCTCCCGCACGTACCGGTAAAAGTCCGCCACAGCCTCTTGGGTCGAGTCATCGGTAAACACCGCAAAGCTGATGCTCGGGCTGACCTTGTTGGGCGTCTCGTTGTAGACGGTCATTCCCAGGATGTCCTGCCCATACTTTGCGGCAATCTCGAGGAAGGCACGGTACATCTCTTCCAGGTGGCCCATGGGCACGCCGACGTCCGCCGCCCCGAACTTTTTCTGCCTCTGGCTGTCGGGCCACTTTTGCTTGAACGGAACAAAGTCGAGCCGGTGCTTGCTGTCCCAGTAGCCTTCGACCATCTCCTGCTCCCGCACCAGCTCGCCGCCGAACTCACCTTCCAGTATCTGGCGCGCCTTGCCCAGGCTAAAGTCCACGACCTCTTCGTCCCCGGCGAACGACAGGAACAGGATGGACTCGGCCCATTCCGGCACGTCTGGGTCACGGCCGTACTTCTGGCGGAAAGAGTGAGTGTAGAAGTGCAGGCGCCGACGGCAGTTGATGTGTGCGCTCTCCACAGAGAGCCCGCTCGCAAGAGTGCGCTCCAGGGCGCGGGCGGCATCGACGAGCGTGCGAAACACCCATCCTCGCACTAGGCGCGTTTTGGGCAGGGTGACAACACGCAGCGTCGCCTCGGTGACCACGCCCAGCGTTCCCTCGGCAGCCACGAAGAGGTCCATGAGATTGTAACCGGTGGAGGAGAAAGACGCCTTCCGGTGCCCAAACCGAATTGCCTCGCCCCGCCCCGTCACCACCACAACGTCGGTCAGGCAGTCCATGATCTTGCCATAGCGCACCCCGAAGGTCGAGTCGTTGTCACATCCAATCGACGCCCCGATGGTGCACGCCCGCTTGCTCTCCGGCTGGTGCGGAAGCCACAAGCCATACGGAGCGAGCTTTTCGTTCAGCTCCCAGAGCGTGATGCCTGCCTGTGCCGTCACCGACATGTTCGCCGGATCGACCTCCAGCACCCGGTTCATGCCCTTGGTTTCGACCAGGATCCCACCTTTCCAGGCCACGACGCTTCCGCCCATGCCCGTCCCACCTGCAAAGGGGACTACGGGGAGGTGGTGCCGCAACGCCACCTCAACGATTCGCACGACATCGTCTGTGCTTTGGGGCACAGCTACGATGTCCGGCAGATCGATCATTTCCTTTGGCCGAGGGCTCCAATCGCGGCTGTAGGCCATCCGGTGAATCGCGGAGTCTGTGGCTCTCCCTTCACCTAGAAACGCCTGAAGCTCGACCAGGGCCTCTTGCAGCGCCGAGCAGTCTGTCATTGTACCATCTCCCTCATTCCCATCGAAGTTCTGGGCCCACGCCTGGGTCAGCAAGGTGTGGCCTCACGTAGCGTGAACCGTCCACTTTCCAGCTTTATTCCGTGCGGCGGCCGAGTGCACCTCGAAAGGTGTACATGCGCCGGCCACGGCCCTCTCCCGCTGCTTCGGTTGCCGGTTCGACGCCACGAGGTTGCCGAAGGATAGGAATCGGCGCCGCCGCAATCGACAGGGAGGGTACCTAGGCAGGTGTCGCCAAATTGACTCCTCCAGCCTGCGCCTCTCCGCCTCAGCGGGTAGCCATACCAATTGTAGACGCCTTCCCTGGCGTAGCTTGGCACGTTTGATGTCTGTGTGCAGCGGACAGCTTGCGTTGGCAGCGCACTCAGGAGCCCTGACCCGGCCGCTGGGCCGCCAAGTAGGATCAGGGAGTTGTGAATCAACCACCGCCGCAATTCTATTCAGGTTCTCGGGTCGGGCCCTGGCATTGACGCGACCAACCCAATGAACCAGCACCCGGCCTCTTTCTCGGGCTCGCGCGTGCCCGAGTATACCCTATTGCGCCCATCGGGCAAGAGGGGCGTCGGCCTGGGCGTCGTCAGCTACCTCCGCGCCCACCTCGGCGACCAGAGCGTCACCCCCTACGACTTCTCACACCCCAAGGCCAAGGCCCAGCTAGGCTCCGCCTTCCTAGCCCTCATAGAGACCAACCGCTTCAAGTACTTCTCCGACGACCAGTGCGATGCACCTTCAAGGTCCGTTGCACCTGAGCCCTCCCCAGCTCCCCTCCCCGCGTCACCGCGTCTCCCCGTCTCCCCGTCTCCGTGTCTCCCCGTCTCCGCGTCTCCCCGTCCCCCCGTCCCTCTCTCCGACTCCTGGTGGTTCTTCCAGCAAGCCACCGCCTGCGCCTACGAGATCCCGCCCGAGGGCACCCTCGACGCCAACCTCCGCTGGGGCGTCCCCGCCTCCCACCGCACCGAGACCCCCGCCGGCCCCCAGCCCACCCACGACGATCGCCTCCTCTCCGCCGCCCTGATCGCCGAGCTCGACCGGCTCACCCGCGAGGGCAGAGTGGCTCTTGGCTTGGCCCGCTCCGCCGTCATCCCTGCCCCCGACCCCCTGGCTCACCCCGTCTACTAGACGCAACTGGCAGCCCGGCTCGTCGTAGCTTGCCCCGCCGGCCACCTCGTGGTAGAATACTATCCGGATTCTCCCTGGGTCAGCCCGTTCACCGACAGGTTTCGTCGCAACGCTGTGCTATACTGGGTGTAAGAACCAGGTTCCATCCCGGGAGGGCGGCAAGGGTGGGCTCCCTGAACAGCGGCCAGGCCATACCAACCTACCAACTGCTTTGGGCCAAGAGCGCCAAGGACAGCACCCGCACCCACCCTCTCATCTGCCACCTGATTGACGTCGCGCAGGTGGCACTGGCGCTCTGGGAGGACGTCCTGACCGGGAGCAGCCGCCTACAGGTGGCCCAAACACTTGCCCTCGACGAAGGAGGGGCCGGGCCTGTGCTGGCTTTCTGGGCCGGCCTCCATGACCTGGGAAAGGCAAGCCCGGCGTTCCAGAGGCTGCACGCCCCGGCCATGGGCGAGTTGGCCGATGCCGGGCTGGAGTTCGCGCCGGTCTACCTGGCCGAGCCATGCTACCATGGGACCATCTCGTCGCGCCTCCTGCCGGACCTGCTGGCCTCCCAAACCCGCCTGGCGCCTGGTTGGACGGCCCAGGTCGCCAGGGCGATTGGTGGCCACCACGGCGCATGGCCGGTCCCGATTGAGGTGCTGGGCGTCAAGGCGTACCATCTGGGCGGGGCCGCCTGGGATGCCGTGCGGAGGGAACTGGTACGGGCACTGCACACGGTCCTCGGTCCCCCTGCCGTCGTGGCAGAGCCAGCCCCACGCGAGCCCTGCAACGCGCTGTACGTCCTGCTGTCAGGTCTCACTTCAGTGGCCGACTGGATCGGCTCCATGAGCGATTGCTTCGCCTTCGCCGAACGGCCCGTGGACCTCGAGTCCTATCGGGAAGCGGCCGCCCTGCGGGCCAGGCGGGCATTGTCTTTGCTGGGCTGGCCCCGTTGGGAGCCCCCCCGAGAGCCGGCTGCGTTCTCCCAGCTGTTTGCGCGTCCCAGCCCGAGGCCGATGCAAGCCCAGGTGATCGACCTGGCCGGCCGGCTCGACCAGCCGGCGCTGGTCATCATCGAGGCTCCAACAGGCACCGGGAAGACGGAAGCAGCGCTGTATCTGGCCGACCATTGGGCACGCACCCAGCAGCAGCACGGCCTCTACGTGGCCATGCCGACCATGGCGACCAGCAACCAGATGCACGGCCGGGTTTCCGAAGTGGTCTCGCGTCGCAATGAGGGGCAGACCCTGTCGACCCTGCTGGTGCACGGTCAGGCGCAGTGGGCCCGGCGGGGCGCGCCACTCCAGGTCCGCCTGGCCGAGCCAGGGCCCCAACAGGCTGCGGACGAGGCAGCCGCCATGGCCTGGTTCCTGCCCCGCAAGCGCAGCCTCCTCGCGCCCTTCGGGGTCGGGACGGTGGACCAGGCGTTCCTGGGCGTCCTCCAGACGCGGCACTTCTTTGTGCGCCTCCTGGGCCTCAGCCACAAGACGGTCATCTTCGACGAGGTGCATGCCTACGACACCTACATGTCCACCCTCTTCCGGCGCCTTCTGACCTGGCTGCGTGCCCTTGGCTCCAGCGTCGTCGTGCTCTCGGCCACGCTGCCGGCCGCGACGCGCCGCGAGCTGCTCGACGCCTATGCCGGCACCGGCGCGGCGGACTGCCTGCCTGCGACGTACCCGGCCATCTCGTGGGCGTCGGGCGGGCGTGTGGGCCAGATCCCCCTTCAGGCCCACGGGGGCCGCGAGCTGGCCCTCGAGTGGGTCGAGCGCTCGCCCGAGGCGATCGGTGGGCGGCTTCGCGCTGCCCTGCGGGAGGGCGGTTGTGCGGCAGTTGTCTGCAACACGGTCGGACGGGCGCAAGAGACCTACCGTGCGCTCCGAGTGGCGCAGGTGGTGCCCGACGACAACCTGCTCCTCTTCCATGCCAGGTTCCCCCTCGCACGCCGGGACGTGATCGAGCGCGAGGTATTGAAGCGCTACTCAGAAAAGGGCACACGCCCCGCCCGGTCCATCGTCGTGGCCACGCAGGTGATCGAGCAGAGTCTGGACCTCGACTTTGACGTCATGGTGAGCGACCTGGCGCCGGTCGACCTGCTCATCCAGCGCGCCGGGCGGATGCACCGCCACGATCGCGGCTCGCGCCCGTGCGCCGTCTCAAGCCCGCGTCTCCTGATCACCCTCCCGGACCTGGTAGATGGTGTGCCCGGCCTTGGGGTCGACGGGCGCATCTATGAACCCTATGTGTTGCTTCGCTCCTACCTGGCGCTGCGCGGGCGTGAGTCGATCTCCATCCCCGGCGACACCGCCGCACTCATCGAGTCAGTGTACGGGGAGGCCGGCGCCCCCAGCGGCCCATCGGCGCGCGAACTCGCGGCCGCGCGCGACAGGATGCTGGCCCACCAGGACCGGGACGTGGACACCGCCCGGCGCAAGCTGGTCGGCCTGCCAGGCGCCGACAACCTGCTGGTGGCGAGCAACGACAACCTGGCGGAGGATGACCCGGGCATTCACGCCGCATTCCGGGCCCTGACACGTCTGGGCCCGCCTTCCGTGTCCGTCAGCTGCCTGCACGAGGTGGGCAACTGCCTGAACACCGAGCCAGACGGCAGCGGCTGCCGCGTGGACCCCCTTGCGGTTCCCGGACCAGACCTCACGCAGGTGCTGGTAGGCACCCTCGTGGCTGTGTCCCATGCGGTCGTCTTCCGGGCCCTCGTGGCGCAGAGCCCTCCACCAGGTTGGAGGGAACACGCGCTCTTGCGCGACTGCCGCCTCGTGGTTTTTCGGGACGGCGCGTGCCCCCTTCCGGGAACGCCGTACTGTCTCTATCTGTCGCGTTCACTCGGGCTCGAGATCGTCCGGGCCTGAGCGCGCGTATGCGCACACAAGGAGGTGCAATGGCAATCGAGTACAACCTTCTGGACCGGCCGTGGCTGCCGTGCATTGGGCGCGATGGGGCACCGGTCGGTCTGGGGCTCCGCGGAGCCCTGGCGCAGGCGCACAACCTGCGCGAGCTGAGGGGTGACACACCCCTGGAGACGGCATCTCTCCACCGCCTCGCCCTTGCCGTGCTGCACCGGGTCTACGGGCCCGCCACCTACGACGGGTGGCATGACCTGTGGCGCAGGGGCCGCTTCGACCCCGGACCGCTGGATGCCTACCTGGACGCCTGGCACCGCCGCTTCGACCTCTTCGACGCTCAGCGGCCCTTCTACCAGGCATCCGACGATCGCGTCAGCCCCAAGCCGGTAAACAACCTGGTTCAGGACCTGGCATCTGGAAACAGGTCCACGCTTTTCGACCACCACACGGACCGGGACGGTGCCACGCTGACAGCCGCGAAAGCAGCGCGCTGCCTCCTGGCTGCCCAGGCGTTCGGCCTCGCGGGGCTGAGCGGACTTGCGGAGAAGTTCACCGATGGACCCTGGGCCCGCGGCGCCGTCTTCCTGGTGCAGGGGGACTCGCTCTTCGAGACCCTCATGCTCAACATGCTGCGCTACCCCACCGAGGACGCCGTGCTGCCACACCGGAGCGCCGACCTGCCCGCGTGGGAGATGCAGGACCCGCTGCAGCCGCCGCGCACGCGCCCCCTCGGCTACCTCGACTACTTGACCTGGCACAGCCGGCGCGTCCTGCTCGCCGGTGAGCAAGCAGCCGCGGGAGAGGTCGTCCGCACAATGACTATCGCCCCAGGGCTGCGCCTAGATGCGGACATTCCGGATCCCATGAAGCACTATCGCCGGGACCCCCAGCGAGGGCTGCTTGCCGAGCGCTTCGGCGAGGGCCGTGCGCTCTGGCGGGACAGTGCCGCCCTCTTCAAGCTCCACGTGGACGCCTTCCACCCTCCCCGGGTGCTGGCGTGGCTCTCCGAGCTGGTCGCCGAAGGCATCCTGGACACGGCCCGCGCCCGCCGGCTTGCGGCCCTCGGCATGGCCAACAACCAGGCGCTGGTGTACTTTTTCCGCGAGGAGCGCATGCCCCTTCCACTCGACTACCTCGTTCGCGACGAGCTGGTGGAGCGCCTCGATGAGGCCCTCCGGCTGGCCGAGCGGACCCGCGACCAGCTGTGGGGCGCAGCCCGGACGCTCGCGCGGCTGGTCCTTTCGCCGGCGGCTGACCTCTCCGAAGGCCACGACCCGGCTCCCGAGGACATACAGGCGCTGACCGGCGCGTGGGCCCTCGAGCGCGGCTTTTGGGTCCGGCTGGAGCTTCCCTTTCGCCGGCTGGTCGAGGGGCTGCCGCTGGCCCTGGGCGCGGCGATGGACGGGTGGCAGGCCGCGGTCCATCGCGCCGCCTGGGCCGCTTTCGATCAGGTGGCGCACGGCCTGGAGTACGGCGCGCGCGGGCTCAAGGCCACCGTGCGCGCACGCGACCAGCTCGCGGGCGGGCTGACCGGGCTCACGCTCGGACCCCGCGCGCTTGCAGAATAGCTGAGGGAGGAGACCTTGACTGAGAAAACGCACCCGTTCGTCACGTTCCTGGAGGGCCTGCGCGAGGACCGCGGGGCGCTGGCTGCCCTGCGCCGCGGGCTGGGACAACCGCCCGGCAGCGTCGCCAGCATGTACCGCTATGTCGTCCCCTGGCTGTCTGAGCGCCCCAGGCGCACGGTCGACGCCGCCTACTACCTGGTGGCTTCGCTCTTCGCCCTCCACCCAGCGCCCGGCGCCATCGGCAACATGGGCGACCACTTCGCTCGCGCGCGGGACCCGAACGCCGACCCCACTGCACTCGAGAGGCGCTTTGCGACGCTTCTCGCCGCCCACCCGGATGACCTGCCCACCCACCTCCGCCAGGCAGTCAGCTATCTGCGCTCGAACGAGGTACCGGTAAACTGGCACCAACTGCTCTCCGATGTCCTGGCATGGGACCACCCGGAGCGCTACGTACAGCAGCAGTGGGCGCGGTCCTTCTGGGGCCGCCCCACCCAGCCATCCCAAAACAAGGAGGTCTAGCCATGTTTGTCGAAGTGCACATGATCCAGAGCTTCAGCCCGTCGAACCTCAACCGGGACGACAACAACAACCCAAAGGAGTGCGAGTTCGGCGGCGTGCGCCGGGCGCGCATCTCCTCGCAGTGCGTCAAGCGCGCAATCCGCACCTCGCCTGCCTTTGCGCAGGCGACCGGCGTTGAGGTGGGCGTTCGCACCAAGTGGGTGGTCGACCTGCTCCGGAAGCGGCTGGTCGAGGCCGGCAAAGATCCTGAAGAGGCAGCGCAGGTCCTCACGGACTTTGTGCCCAGGTTCCTCAGCAAGCTCGACAAGGACGGTCAGCGCACCGCCGTTCTGCTCTACTTCAGCCAGTCGGAGCTGGACCGCATCGCCCAGGCGCTGCTCGAGGGCTGGCAGGAGCTGCCGGCCGGCGCCGACCGGCTCGCGAAGGCGCTTGTCAGGGAGCACAAGGGCCGGACGAGCGCCCCGGACATCGCCCTCTTCGGCCGCATGCTTGCGGAGTACCCGGAGCTCGGGCTCGAGGCGGCCTGCCAGGTGGCGCACGCCGTCTCAACCCACCGTGTCACCATGGAGATGGACTTTTACACAGCCGTCGACGACCTCAAACCCGACGACACAGCCGGCGCCGGCATGATGGGCTTTACCGGCTTCGACAGCGCCTGCTTCTACCGCTACGCTCGCATCGACTGGAGGCAACTGGTTGGCAACCTCGACGACGACCACGAGCTTGCCCGGCGCACCGTCGAGGGCTTCCTGCGCGCCTCGGTGGCGGCCGTGCCGACCGGAAAGCAGAGCAACTTCGCCGCCAACAACCCGCCCAGCCTCCTCCTGGCGGTCGTCCGCCGGGACGGGATGGGTTGGTCCCTGGCCAACGCCTTTGAGCATCCCGTCTACGCGCGCGGCGAAGGCGGGCTCGTGGCCCCTTCCGTCTCTGCGCTCGATACCTACTGGGGACGGCTCTGCCAGGTATACGGTACCGGCTCCATGATCCGGGTCGCTGCGCTGGCGCTCGAGCCCGGCCTCTCGCTCCAGAGCCTCAAGGAGCACCAGGTCCTCGACCTGGAAGCCTGGGTGGAGGCCGTCACCGCTGCGCTCCCCGCGGAGGAGGCCAAGGCATGAGCGTCCTCCTTCTGCGCCTCGCAGGGCCGATGCAGTCGTGGGGAGTGCAGAGCAGGTTCGGCGTCCGCGACACGGGGCTCGAACCCTCCAAGAGCGGCGTCGTCGGCCTGCTGTGCGCTGCCCTGGGGCGGCGCAGGGATGAACCCCTTGAGGACCTCGTCGCTCTCAGGATGGCCGTCCGCGTGGACAGGGAAGGTATCCTTCAGCGCGACTTCCACACCGCGAAGGATGTGCTCAAGGCCTCGGGCGGCATCAAAGATACCGAGGTCTCCACCCGCTACTACCTGGCCGACGCACGCTTCCTGGTCGGCCTCGAGTCGGGCGACCTCCACTTGCTGCAGCAGCTCCATGCGGCCCTGCGCGACCCGCGCTGGCCCCTCTTCCTCGGGCGCAGGGCCTTCGTGCCGGGAAAACCCGTATGGCTCGCCGACGGGCTGCGCCCGCACGAGCCCCTGCTTGGCTGTCTCACGGCCTACCCGTGGGTCGCCTGCAAGAGGGAGGCCGCACGCCGCCCGGACCAGCTGCGCCTCGTGGTCCAGGACGACGAGGCCGGGGCGGAGGTGCGGCCGGACCGGCCGTTGTCGTTTGCCGGCAGGCGCTTCGCGCCCGGCCGCGTCCGGACCAGCTTCATCCCGGCGCCGGCATACCAGGAGGATGAGCTATGTACCTGTCCCGACTGATTCTCAACCCCGGCAGCCGCCGCGTCCAGCGCGAGGTGGCCGAGCCCTACCAGATGCACCGTAGCGTGATGCGCGCCTTTCCTGCCTCTCTCGGCAAGACGGACGAGCGCGTCCTGTTCCGGGTCGATGCTGCCCCGCACGCCGATGCGCTCACGTTGCTCGTCCAGTCGTGGACCCCGCCCGACTGGTCGTGGTTGGGCGAGCCCAAGGCGCAGGGATACCTGCTGCCTGTGTCCGGGCCCAACCCGGCCGTGAAGTCCTTTGATCTGCACCTGGTCGCCGGGCAGGTGCTCTCTTTCCGCCTGCGCGCCAACCCCACGGCCCGGCGCAAACTCGACGACGGAGAGCACAAGCGGCTGGGCCTCTACCGTGAGGAGGAGCAGGTGGACTGGCTCCGCCGCAAGGGGGAGGCCTCCGGGTTTCGGGTTCTCTCTGTTGCCACGGGCGGCAGCGAGGTTATCGGCGGCGCAGCTGGCAGCGGCGACGACAGGCATGATCTCAAGTTGCTCGCCGTCCAGTTCGACGGCACGCTGCAGGTGACAGACCCCGAGCGGCTGCGCCAGGGCGTCGCGCACGGGGTCGGCAGCGGCAAGGGCTTTGGCTTCGGCCTGCTGTCACTGGCGAGGTAGGCCAAAGGCACTGGGGCGGCCGGCGCCCCGGTGTCCGACACATGCCGTCATACGAGCGGGATCGCGACCTGCTCGGGGGCAAACCCGGGTTTGTACCTTACCAACTGAATAGGAGGTACGACGTGAGGGATTTGCACGAGTTGCCCAAGCTCCGTGACGGGCTGAGCTACCTGTACATGGAGCATGTCAGCCTCGACCAGGCGCACATGGCGGTCGAGGCGGTCGACAGGGATGGCCGCACCATGATCCCGGCTGCCGCCCTCGCCGTCCTCATGCTGGGCCCCGGCACGTCCATCACCCACGCCGCCGTCAAGGCGCTGGCAGACAACGGGTGCCTGCTGGTGTGGTGTGGGGAAGACGGCATGCGGTGCTACGCGCAGGGGACGGGCGAGACGCGCAAGGCCTACCACCTCCTCCGGCAGGCTGAACTGGCTGCCGACCCGAGGCGGCGGATGGAGGTCGTGATGCGCATGTATCGCGCGCGATTCGGCGAGGGCTCGCTCGAGCCCGGGCTGGACATCTACCAACTTCGTGGGCGCGAGGGGGCCAGGGTGCGCCAGGCATACGCGGAGGCGAGCCGCACCTATGGGGTGGCGTGGAGCGGGCGCTGCTACGACAGGGGCGACTGGGGCAGCGGAGACCCGGTCAACCGCGCGTTGTCGGCTGCCAACGCGCTGCTGAACGGGCTGTGCCATGCCGGCATCGTCTCCGGCGGCTACTCGCCGGCGCTGGGGTTCATCCACGCCGGCAAGCAACTGTCCTTCGTCTACGACATCGCCGATCTCTACAAGGCAGAAGTCACTATCCCACTGGCGTTCCGGGTGGCGAGCGAGTCATCCCGGGATATCCACGCCCGGGTGCGGCAGGCGAGCCGCGAGGCGTTTCGCGAGCACCGGCTCCTGGAGCGGATCCTGCCCGATATCGACCGGCTGCTCGGCATTCCGGGGGAGTTGCTGGCTGCCGGAGAGGAGACGGACGCCGACCCGGCGCGGCCCGAGCCGCTCTGGTCCGGCCCCTCGGCCGCGGGCGGACAAGGGGGTGAGCCGTGGTCGTGATGATCCTGGAGAATGTTCCGGTGTCCCTGCGGGGCCAGCTGACGCGCTGGCTCGTGGAGGCCCACCCGGGTGTGTTCGTCGGGCATGTGAACGCCATGGTGCGCGACCGGCTCTGGCAGAAGTGCTGTGAGGCGAAGCGCACGGGGCACGTGCTCCAGGCGTGGTCGACGAACACCGAGCAGCACTTTCTGATGCGGAGCCATGGAGACGGGCAGAGGGAGATCGTCGACTTTGACGGGCTCCAGCTGATCCGCGTTCGCAAGCAGGAGGGCCCAACGGCCAACGTTTCTACCGGTTCTTGACGAGCTTGCTAGAGTATTCCCCACACGCGTGGGGGTGGACCGCAGTTTGTGTCCACCTTGCAGGGGGACATCAAGTATTCCCCACACGCGTGGGGGTGGACCGGCCGCCGCCGCCGCTTCTAGCTCTGCCTCTATGTATTCCCCACACGCGTGGGGGTGGACCGTACACCAGCCCGGCCGATATCACCGACACGTCGGTATTCCCCACACGCGTGGGGGTGGACCGAGTTTGTGGGACCTGCGCCGGCCGGCGGGGCCGTATTCCCCACACGCGTGGGGGTGGACCGGACTACAAATTGCCTACCATCGCAGGGCTCGTGGTATTCCCCACACGCGTGGGGGTGGACCGCGACGCAACAACCGCGCCTCCCGCGCCACGCAGTATTCCCCACACGCGTGGGGGTGGACCGAACGCGACGACGCAGGGGCGCTTTTTCGGCACGTATTCCCCACACGCGTGGGGGTGGACCGTGGGGTTTCATACGAGCCATCAGCCACAACGGGTATTCCCCACACGCGTGGGGGTGGACCGCTGATCGACTCGACGCAGGAGCTGGTCGACAGCGTATTCCCCACACGCGTGGGGGTGGACCGTTCAAGCGCCGGCCCGGCGAGAGCCATGCCTGCGTATTCCCCACACGCGTGGGGGTGGACCACGACCTAGGGCACCTAGGCGGCGGCGCGGTGCGTATTCCCCACACGCGTGGGGGTGGACCGATAGCACGATCATCATGGCCAGGATTATCATGTATTCCCCACACGCGTGGGGGTGGACCGTACGCCGGCGAGGCGCCCGATGGGGTGCCGTGGGTATTCCCCACACGCGTGGGGGTGGACCGTACGGGAAGGACTGCCAGTGCTACCACCACGAGTATTCCCCACACGCGTGGGGGTGGACCGCACCACAACGTCATGTGCGGCGCGTGGGGCGAGTATTCCCCACACGCGTGGGGGTGGACCGGACGCCTGGATCAATGGATGGCGAGGCATCTTCGTATTCCCCACACGCGTGGGGGTGGACCGAACGACGAGTTCAGCCAGGGCGCCAGGGACGCGTATTCCCCACACGCGTGGGGGTGGACCGTACTCGCGCGGGGAGTACGAGCGGGCGGACACCGTATTCCCCACACGCGTGGGGGTGGACCGCGGGAGGACATGGTCCGCCTGATGGCGGAGGAGTATTCCCCACACGCGTGGGGGTGGACCGCGGGACGTTTCGCCCACTCGCGCGCCCACACCAGTATTCCCCACACGCGTGGGGGTGGACCAGACGTGGGCGGAGCTGGGGGAGCAGTACGGGATGTATTCCCCACACGCGTGGGGGTGGACCCGATGACGGTAGAAGAACTCAACGAGCTGGTGTGTATTCCCCACACGCGTGGGGGTGGACCGTGGCCAGCTCTGCCGTCATTGGCGGCTCGGTCGTATTCCCCACACGCGTGGGGGTGGACCGTAGGCCGCTTTGTGCTAGGTGAGGACGTTCTAGTATTCCCCACACGCGTGGGGGTGGACCGCGTGGGCCGGTTCGTCGTGAGCCGGATTGTCGGTATTCCCCACACGCGTGGGGGTGGACCGAGGCGGCCGTCGCGGATGCTACTGAGTAGGTCGTATTCCCCACACGCGTGGGGGTGGACCGACTCCATGTGCTCCTGGGTGCCGACCACCGCACGTATTCCCCACACGCGTGGGGGTGGACCGTACATCGACGCTGAGGAGCTGGCGGTGATTGTGTATTCCCCACACGCGTGGGGGTGGACCGCGGCGGAGCATGGACCTCCCCGGCCTGGAAGGCGTATTCCCCACACGCGTGGGGGTGGACCGCGGCGCGGTAAACTCCACAATGCTCCTGATAGAGTATTCCCCACACGCGTGGGGGTGGACCGGAATACGACGCCCTGGACGCGGACAACTGCCGCGTATTCCCCACACGCGTGGGGGTGGACCGAGCTGGACAGCCATTGTCGGCAGTTCGGTGTGCGTATTCCCCACACGCGTGGGGGTGGACCGTAGTCGCACAACGCGCAGAACAACCGTGCTTGCGTATTCCCCACACGCGTGGGGGTGGACCGCCGAACTCGCCCTTTGGCTCGACGATAACGCAAGTATTCCCCACACGCGTGGGGGTGGACCGACGGCATCCACCACTTTGACGACGGCACCCATTGTATTCCCCACACGCGTGGGGGTGGACCGGTAGGAGACCTGACCGCTGCCCAGAAGGCGCAGGTATTCCCCACACGCGTGGGGGTGGACCGCACCACCGACTACGCTAGCGTCTATACCACGCGTATTCCCCACACGCGTGGGGGTGGACCGATTTAGTGTTGCCTACTGAGTAGCGAGCGCATCGTATTCCCCACACGCGTGGGGGTGGACCGGCCGGGTAGGTGTACCCGTAGCCGCTCACGGTGTATTCCCCACACGCGTGGGGGTGGACCGCGAAGGGCGGGCCGAATAGCCGCAACGGTACAGTATTCCCCACACGCGTGGGGGTGGACCGCCCTTGGCCCACTTGTCCGGGTCGGGCGGGTCGTATTCCCCACACGCGTGGGGGTGGACCGATCGCCTATGCCCATGAGCGGATCACCGCCGGCGTATTCCCCACACGCGTGGGGGTGGACCGCTCTTTTTCTTCCACCGGCAGGCGGGCGACGAGCGTATTCCCCACACGCGTGGGGGTGGACCGACGATCACCTCGCCGTACAGGGGACCGTCCGGAGTATTCCCCACACGCGTGGGGGTGGACCGTGACCACCGGCTTCGTAGCCGGTCACGGCCCCGTATTCCCCACACGCGTGGGGGTGGACCGGAGAACAGCATGAATCTGAACGGGATCGAGCTAGTATTCCCCACACGCGTGGGGGTGGACCGATGGCCTCAATCCAGGCGCGCCACTCTCCAGGGGTATTCCCCACACGCGTGGGGGTGGACCGTCTTCCTCTGTCTCGTAGCCTGATGGGTCTGGGTATTCCCCACACGCGTGGGGGTGGACCGCAAGCCGACAGCCTCGTGACATCCTGTCAATTGGCGGGCTATACTGGTCCATGCATGTGCGGCCAAGTTGGTCCACTCATGTGCACCCAAGCTGGTCCACTCATGTGCACCCAAGCTGGTCCACGCGTGTGCACCCAAACTGGTCCAGGGT
>Ga0209605_1001071_pt1 | contig 32103 bp, 27 predicted proteins | sample AD_UKC035_MetaG_FD_184408 | JGI IMG/M metagenome (GOLD analysis project Ga0209605, IMG submission 184408) | Active sludge microbial communities of municipal wastewater-treating anaerobic digesters from USA - AD_UKC035_MetaG (SPAdes) (version 2) | ecosystem: Engineered > Bioreactor > Anaerobic >...
AATCTGTGCGGAACTTCCCCTCGCCGATTCAGGACGGAGCGCAGATTCCACTCCCCGCCAAGCCAGCTGCATCGCCCATCCCCAATCGGCGATCCGCCCCGAATCTGTGCGGAACTTCCCCTCGCCGATTCAGGACGGAGCGCAGATTCCACTCCCCGCCAAGCCAGCTGCATCGCCCATCCCCAATCGGCGATCCGCCCCGAATCTGTGCGGAACTTCCCCTCGCCGCCCTCACCGCGGGCGGCTACAGCGCCAGTCTGTAGCCGCGGGCGGCCATGGGACTTCGCAACGAACCGAGCGCCAGCCCGCCGCGAATTTCTCTGCTGCGAATTTCTCTTGGAAACCTGAAGGACTTTGTTAAGATTCTTTCGTATCTAATGAACGTTGCCCTATGACATCGCCGTTGCCCATCGCTATCGTCACTCTGGCCATCGCCCTCGACGCCAGCCTCCTCGCCTCCCCCGCCCCGGACGCGCTCCCCGCCCAAATCACCGTCCGCGTCGCGCAACCGCAACACACGGTCTCTCCGCTGCTCTGGGGGATTTTCTTCGAGGACATCAATCTCTCTGCCGACGGTGGAATCCACCCCGAATTCGTGCGCAACCGATCGTTCGAGGATGCCGAGAAACCCGATTTCTGGACGCTTGCGCCCGGGAGCCACGCGGAACTTGCGATCGACACCCGACAGCCACTCACACCGTTCAATCGCAAGAGCTTGCGCGTGCGGGCCGAGGGGGCCTTTGGCCTGCTGAACGCTGGCTATTGGGGAATGAACGTCGTCCAGGGAGAACGCTACCGCGCCCGGTTTGCAGCCCGTGCCGGAGATGGCTTCAAGTCCAAGGTAACGCTTCGTCTCGAGACGGCTGACGATCGTGTTCTGGCTCAAGGTGAGGTCTCCGACCTGAGTTCGCAATGGAAATGGTACGACCTTGATCTCGATGCAACCGCCACCGATCCCAAGGCGCGGCTCCGTCTTGCGGCATCGGGCCAGGGCACACTCTGGCTCGATATGGTCTCAGTGCTGCCGGCCAAGACCTGGCGCAATCACGGGCTGCGGCCGGATCTGTGTGAGATGCTGGCGGCTCTGCGCCCTGCGTTTGTTCGGTTCCCGGGCGGGTGCTGGGTGGAAGGCGACGACGTGGCTCGCATGTATCGCTGAAAGACGACCATCGGGGACGTGGCCAATCGGATCCCTCTATGGAACATCTGGGGGTACTACGCCACGCATGGTCTGGGCTACCACGAATACCTTCAGCTCAGTGAGGACCTCGCTGCCCAACCGCTCTTCTGCATCAACGTGGGGATGTCGCATCACGAGGTGGTGCCCATGGACCAGATGGGCGACTGGGTGCAGGACGCGCTCGATGCCATCGAGTACGCGAACGGTCCCGCGACCTCGGTCTGGGGCGGTCATCGGGCGCGGCAGGGTCATCCCGAGCCGTTCACGTTGCGCTATCTCGAGATCGGCAACGAGAACGGCGGGCCGGCCTACCACGAGCGCTGGCCCCTGTTTCACCGGGCGATCAAGGCGAAGTACCCGGACATTCAACTCATCGCCAACGTCTGGGGCGGGTATCCCACAAACCCCATGCCCGATATCATCGATGAGCATTACTACAACAACCCCGAGTTCTTCATGCAGCACGCGAGCCACTACGACACCTACGACCGCAAGGGCCCCAAGGTGTTCGTGGGCGAGTACGCCGTCACCCAGGGCTGCGGTCAGGGCAATCTGCGCGGCGCCATCGGCGAAGCCGCCTTCATGACCGGGCTCGAACGGAACTCGGACGTTGTGGTCATGGCCGCTTACGCGCCGCTGTTCGTGAACGTCAACCACCGCAAGTGGAATCCGGACCTCATCAATTTTGACAGCTCGCGGGTCTATGGTCTGCCGAGCTACTACGTGCAGAAACTGTTCGCCCAGCACCCCGGCGACCGGGTTCTTCCCATCCAGACCGTCTCCCCGGAGGTGTCGTCCGGCCCGAAAGGCGGCACCGTCGGCGTCGGCACCTGGCTGACCCAGGCCGAGTTCAAGGATATCCGGGTCACGCATGAAGGAAAGACCCTGTATCAGTCGGACTTCGCGTCCGGCATCGACGGTTGGAAACGCCTTGGCAACGGCGACTGGAACGTCCAGGAGGGCGCCCTCCGTCAGAACCGCCTGTCCGAAAACGTCCGCGCTGTCGTCACCGGCCGGTCCTGGACAAACTACACCTACGCTCTCAAAGCCCGAAAGCTGGGCGGCGAGGAGGGATTCCTCATCCTGTTCCGAGTGAACAACGAAAACGAGAAGTCGTGGTGGAATCTCGGCGGCTGGGGCAACAAGCGCCATGCGCTCGAACTCGGCGGCGTGCTCGGAAAGGACGTGGACGGCCGGATCGAGACCGGCCGGTGGTATGACATCCGGATCGACGTCACCGAATCCCGCATCCGATGCTACCTGGACGGCCGATTGATGCACGACGCCGAACCGCCCTCGATCAAAGCCCTGTACGCAAGCGCCACCACCGACACTGCAAAGGGCGAGACCATCCTCAAAGTCGTCAATGCCGCCGCCGATCCCGTCACCACCGGGATCCAGTTCGACGGCGCCCGCACCTCGACAACCGCAGTCCAACTCATCGAGCTCACCTCCGCGAACCCGACCGATGAAAACAGCCTCGAACAACCCACAAAGGTCGCGCCCACGACGCGCTCGATCCACGTGGCCGGACCCAGGTTCCAACACGCATTCCCCGGCAACTCCCTGACCGTGCTGCGCGCCAAGACAAACTAGCGAGGCGCGCATGTTTCACACCTTCTCTGTCGACGCACAGCCGGTGCCGCTCATCGCTCCATCGATGCGGGCGATTCCCCATCCCTCATCCCCGACGCCCCGGCACTCGCTCCCCGGCGCCGCGTCCGGGGCGCCCATCCCGCGAACACCGCGATCGGACGGCGCCGCTTGCCGCAGATTGGCTGCCGCCGTGGCCGTCCTCCTTCTGGGCACGCTGGCCGCCGCTGCACCTGAACACCGGCTCATTCCCGATGCCGCCCGGCCCCTGCCGTTGTCTGGGGTGCGTCTGACCGGCGGTCCGCTCAAGAACGCCCAGGATCTGAACGCGCGCACGCTGCTGGCCCTCGAACCGGACCGGATGCTGGCCGGCTACCGCCTGCGGGCGGGACTCGAGCCCAAAGCGAAGGGCTACGGGGGCTGGGATGCCGTGAATGGAAAACAGCTCACCGGCCACATCGGAGGGCACTATCTCTCCGCCGTCAGCCTGATGTACGCCGCCACGGGCGATCCGCGGTTCAAGGAGCGGGCCGACACCATCGTTCAAGAACTGAAGATCGTCCAGGACAAGCGGGGCAACGGCTACCTGGGGGCATTGACCGATCCCCAGGGAACGGACGCCGCGGTCATCTTCGAGCGAATCGCCAACGGCGACATACGTTCAAGCGGATTCGACCTGAACGGCATGTGGTCGCCTTGGTACACACTCCACAAAACCTACGCGGGACTCCGCGACGCCTATCGGCACACGGGCAATCGCACCGCGCTCGACCTCGAGATCGCCTTCGCCGCCTGGGCCGAGGGAATCCTCTCGAGAATGACCGAGGCCCAGGCGCAGCGCATGCTCAACACGGAATTCGGCGGCATGAACGAGGTCTTCGCCGATCTCCACGCAGACACCGGCGATCCCCGGTGGCTCCGGCTCTCGTACCGCTTCGAACATCACGCGTTCACCGAACCCCTCAAACGACATCAGGATCGCCTCGCCGGCACCCACGGCAACACCCAGGTCCCCAAAATGATCGGCTCCCTCGCCCGGTTCCTCAACACCGGCGATCCCGGCGACATCACCGCCGCCAGTTTCTTCTGGGATCGCGTCGTCCAACACCACAGCTACGCCACCGGCGGCCACGGCAAGGACGAGTACTTCGGTGAACCGGACCGCCTCAACGACCGGATCGACGGACGGACTGCCGAGACCTGCAATGTCTACAACATGTTGAAAATGACCCGGCGTCTCTTCGCCCTCCGGCCCGACGCGCACTACGCCGACTTCCACGAGCGCGCCCTCTTCAACCACATCCTCGCTTCGCTCGATCCCCAGGACGGCTGGGCCTGCTACATGGTGCCCGTGGGCCGCGGCGTCGAGCATGAGTACGAGCGCAACATGCTCGATGGCGGGTTCACCTGCTGCACCGGATCGAGCCTCGAAAGCCACGCCCTTCACGGCGACGGCCTCTATTACGAGTCCGGCGACCGCCTCTGGGTCAACGTCTACGCACCCTCGACCGCCCGCTGGACTGACGCCGGGGTCACGCTGGCCATGGAGACCGACTTCCCCGAGGGCGACACCGCAACGCTCAAGCTCACCGTGGCCAGCCCGAAGAGGTTCACCCTGGCGCTGCGCCGCCCGTTCTGGGTCGCCGACACCTTCGCCGTGTCCGTGAACGGCGAAGCCGCATCCCCAGAGCCGTCTGACGCCACCCCGACGCGGCGTGACGGTCGGACTCCCGGCCCGACTCCGGGTTCCGCTGCCAGCACCTACATCACGCTCGACCGCACCTGGAAGACCGGCGACTCGATCACCGTCAGGCTCCCCAAGACGTTGCGGCTCGAGACCCTGCCCGACAACCCGCGGCGCGCCGCAATCCTCTGGGGTCCCCTCGTTCTCGCGGGTGACCTCGGCCCCGAGGGACAGCAAGGCCGTGATCGCGGCCGGCGTGCGGCAACGACCCCCAACGAGCGGGCCCCGGTGTTCGTCGCCGCCGAACGCCCGGTGACCGACTGGCTCAAGCCCGTGCCGGATCAACCCGGCCTTTTCCGAACCGAGGGTGTCGGCAAGGACCGCGATGTGGATTTCACGCCGTTCTACCGCCTGCACCGGAGGACCTACGCTGTGTACTGGGACCTCTTCACCCCAGCCGAGTGGGAACGGCGCCAGGCGGAAATCGCGGCCGAACTCGAAGCCCACCGCAAACTCGAAGCCGCCACCGTCGGGTTTGTGCAGCCGGGAGAAATGCAGGCGGAACGCGACGCCAACATGCAGGGCGAAGAGACCGCGCCGGATCGCATCATGGGCCGCCCGGGACGGCGCGGGTCAAAGTGGTTCTCGTTCGAGCTCCCCGTCGATGCCGCCCATCCCATGGCCCTCGTGGTCACCTACAACCATGACGAGTGGCAGGAGCGCAGCTTCGAGATCCTGGTCGACGGCACGCGCGTCGGGGAACAACGCATCGAACGACGCGGCCCGCTTCAGTTCTTCGATGTCGAGTACCCGATACCCGCCGGTCTCGTCACCGGCAAACAGAAGGTCACCGTCCGATTCCAGGCGACACAGGGACAAGCCATCGGCGCCGTGTTCGGCCTGCGCATGATCCGGAGCGATGCGCCGCGGTAGCCCGCCTGTCTCACCCTGGTTCGGCCAACGCGCAGCCGGTGCCTCCCATCACTCAAGGCATGCGGGAGCCCGCCAACTGGGCGAGCACAGCCTTCTGCGCGTGGAGCCGGTTCTCGGCCTGGTCGAAAATGGTGCCGGCGTGCGCCTCGAAGGTCTCGTCGTCGATCTCCTTGCCGCGGTAAGCGGGCAGACAGTGCATGACGAGAGCGCCGGGCTTCGCGCGAGCGACCAGGCCGCGATGGACCTGGTAGCCGGACAGCAGCGCGAGCCGCTCAGCGGCTTCCGACTCCTTGCCCATCGAGACCCATACGTCGGTGTAGAGCAGATCCGCCCCCGCCGCGGCCGCTTCAGGATCTTCGTAGCACTGGACGTCGCCGCCAGCACGGGCCAGCAACAACGCCGGCGGTTGGTACCCCTTGGGCGCCGCCACCCGCAGTGAAAAGTCAAACCGCGCGGCGGCAAAAACCCAGCTCGCCGCCACGTTGCAGGCGCCGTCCCCGAAGAAAACCACGGTCTTGCCCCGGATCGTCCCCCGCTTCTCCTCGAACGTGAACAGGTCGGCCAGGATCTGGCAGGGATGCTCCTCATCCGTCAGCGCGTTCACGGTGGGAATGCCGCTGTACCGGGCAAAATCCATGACGTCCTGCTGGGCAAAAGTGCGGATGACCGCGCCGTGGACCATGCGACCGAGAACGCGGGCGGTATCCTTGATGGGCTCGCCCCGCCCCAACTGAATGTCGTTCGCGTTGAGGAACAAAGCATCGCCGCCCAACTCCCGGATCCCAACCTCGAAGGAGACCCGCGTCCGGGTCGACGACTTGCTGAAGATCAGCGCCCAAATCTGCCCCGCCAGCGGACGGAACCTCGGCGGCATCCCCCGCTCACGCTTCAAAACCGCCGCCTGATCGAGAATCCGCCGCGCGTCCTCCAACCCCAATTCCTCGATGCTCAGCAAATGCTTCATCAACTGGCCTTTCCCATTCCCATGGAGCAAAAAGAAAGTTTCACGCCAAATGACCCGTCGAACACAAGAAAAAAAGGGGACTGCCCTCTCCTCCTCCGAGGATCAAGCGTGAACCAAATCGTCCTTGACGACCCGACTCTGCAGGCGCTAAATGCAGCCAGTTTAACTCAGACAACCAGCTGACCATTCATGAAGGCATCCAGTCTGTTAGGGCTCGTTGCGGGCGTGGCGTTCTGCACAACCACACAAGCGGCCGCCACCGGCGCGTGGAATTTTGACGGGGGCAACCTCGACGCCGCCATCGGCTCCGCCCTGCAATACCGGGGCACCACCGCGGCGCAATTCGGGACCACAACGTCGTTCGGCATCCCTAACATCGGCGGTCAGGTGGCTTCCGTGATGCAGTTCCCCGCCACGGACGTGACCCAGGGCTTCATCATGACCCACGGTGCCGCGGCCAACGGCGGAGGCACCTACGTCAACCAGTACACGGTGATGTACGATCTCTACTGGCCGGGCGACCCCGGCGACTATCGCGCCCTGTTCCAGACCTCCGAAAGCAACGCCAACGATGGCGATTTCTTCGTCAACGGCGACGGCGGCATCGGCATCAGCAGCAACTACCAAGGGAACCTCGATGACGGCGCGTGGCATCGCGTGGCCGCGGTGTTTGATCTGCCCACCTCGACCCTCTCGAAGTACATCGACGGCACGCTGGTCGGCGCGCAAACGCTCAGCTCGGGTGTGGATGGCCGCTGGAGTCTCGGCACGACCGCCCTTCTGTTCGCCGATGAAGATGGCGAGACCGACATGGGCTACGTGAACAGCATCGCGTTCTTCGATACCGCCCTGTCTGGCCCTGAAGTCGCCGCGTTCGGCGGTCCCACCGCGGCGGGGATCATTCCCGAGCCCGGCACGCTCTCGTTGGCCCTGCTCGCGTTGATCGGCACCGGCGGATGGTGCTGGCTGCGCAAGCGCGCCTAAGTGGTCTCACACTTTTGTCTGATACGCGAAGAGCCGCCGGGTACCCCCGGCGGCTCTTGAGTTTTCGATGTAGCGAGGCGCGCCTCAGACCCAGTCGAGTCCTCAGTCTCATGAAAACCCTGCTGTGCCTGCCCACCCTCTCTTCCGCGCCTCGCTAATGTAGAGTCCTCGACGGCAGGGGCGCAGGGCTGGAACGGCAGGGACCCAACTTGACCTGTTGACCACACATTCCACAAGTCGAGGACTCTGGCGAGGCGTGCTCTGCGCTCAACGCGACCCGGTCTTCGAGGGTCGCAGCCCCTGCATCTGGCTCCGAAGCAACCGCCGCAGCCATTCCGTCTCGCGCTCGGATAGCCCAGCTTCGCCGGGATTGGCCGAAAACGCCGGAAACCAGGAATCCTCGGCCGGTTTGTACCCCAATTCGGAGCGCAACCGTTCTTCGAGGTCGCTCATGTGGCCCGCCCCGTAGAACACCGCCACACCGCCGTAGGGCTTTCGTTGCGCGGCCACCGCGGCGCGAATGTCGCGGATCACCACCTCGTCCCTCCGTTCGATCAACACTTCCAACAGCCGCTGCAACCCCGGCGCGCCGGCAGCCAACTCCTGCATGTCGGCCGAAACCTCGCTCAGCAGTTCGATCAGCATCACCTTGGTCACGACCTGCAGCCGCGGGCTCGCCGCGAGGAACCCGACACCCATCCGTGCCAGCCCCCCAAACAGGCCGCTGCCTTCCATCACCGACAGCAGTTGGTTGAACTCGTTCCCCGGGTCCACCTCCGCGTCCGGATCATCCTCGGCCGCGGCAGCCCCAAGCAGTTCGTGGATCTGCGCCGGCGTGAGATCGCTATTCCTGAAATGCGACGGCGAATAGTCGATCGCGTTGAGTTGGAATTCCAGGCCCAAAGCCCGTGCCAGGGCATCCTGGAGGTGGAATTGCCCTTCAATCCGCTTCCGAAACTGCTTGTTGGTCGCCCCGACGCCCTCGAAGAGAACGCAGGCCTGGCGGTTCAGCAATCCCTGGAGGGCACTGTAATACGAGGCCGTCCCGAGGTGCGTCACTCCGACGAGGCAGACCGCCGGGCCCCGTTTACTCGGAGGTTGGAACATCCGGGCGGCGGTCTCGAGGGTCACGGTCCCATTGGTCTCGCGCGCCACGCGGAGGTAGGGCTTCGGCGGAGCCGCAGCAACCTCGGGACCCGACGGTTGGCGGGTGGCACACCCGGCGAGCAGGATCGCCGCGAAGACAAGCGCTAGTGTGGTGTCCCTCAAATGGGTGGACATTCGCGGCCAGGAGTTTTGCCGCCAGACAAGGCGCGAGCGACGAGCATATCCGCAGAGATCTGTGAGAAGCGAGCAACGCCGTCTGGTGGCAAAAGAACGGCCGCCCAAGGGGTTGCGCCGAAAACGGCCTGGGGCTTCGTTGCTCCGTCGGTCGAGTATCGCCAGGGATACACTCCCTCCTCGCGCCTCGTCCCAGGCCGTTTTGGGCGCAACGAATGTCCACCCATTTGAGGGACACCACACTAGAGTCCTCGACATGTGAAACATGCGGTCAACAGGTCAAGTTGGGTCCCTGCTGTTTCAGGCCTTTCCCCCTTCCGTCGAGGGCTCTCCATTAGCGAGGCGCTGAAGCGAGGGTGGGCAAGCACAGCAGGGTCTTCATGAGTCTGAGGACTCCACTGGGTCTGAGGCGCGCCACACTAGCGCCCTTTCGGATCGAGGTTCTGCTTGAGGTCGGCCTCGGACACGGTCGACGCCACACCGCCGGCCGGCACCTCGACGTGGGCAATCCAGACGATGGCATTGAGCACGACCTTCCGGAAGTCCTCATGACCCCAGCTGGGGTGGTGATGGCCGCCCGTAAACCCGAATCCACGACCGCCGTCAGGCCGCTCGTACACCCACATCAAGTGCTGGCTCTCCTTCCGTTCGAGCACGGCCTTGCGGACATCGGGATTGCCGCTGTGGGGCCCGTCCGGGCGGTTCAAGGTGCTGGCCGGCGGCAGGGCGGACAGGATGGGCGTGACACCCTTCATCCCGTCGGCGAACCGCATATGGTAGTACCACTCATCCTGCATGCCGAAGCTCTTGACCCCACGGGTCACCGGATGGTCAGGCAGGTTCTTGAACTCAGCGTGCCAGTGGGGGTTCACCGACCAGTCGGTCTCGAAGTAACCGCCGATCCATCGCAGCAACTCCGGGCCGCCGTTGTTCTTGGGCACCTCGACCGCGTAATGCAGACAGCCCACCCCAGCTCCCTGCTTCACCTTCTCATCGAGGAGCCGCAGGCGATCGCCCTGGACGAACGGATGCCCGCCGCCGCCATCGCTGTAAATCACGATCGCATCCGCATTGTCATACGCCGTCGGGTCCTTGGGCCAACCGTTCAAATAGCAGACCGGGAGCACGCCCGGAACATTCTCGAGGCACTTGCCGAGCAGTTGAATGCCGGCGTTGTGCTCGTGTTCCCCCGCCCCGTGGCTGCGGGCGCCCGCCGTAAGGACGATCTTCTTGCGGTCGCCCAGCTTCAGCCGCTTCAGCCGAATGTCCTTGAACTGGACCGTCATCGGCGGCCCGGCGTGCAACTGGAGCGCCAGGACCCCCTGCCGGACCTGCTTGGCCGGGTCGGCATCCGTGACGTCCACCGTCACCCGCCCGTTGATCGTGTGCACCAAGTGGTTGCCGCGGGCCACGATCACGTACTCGTTCCAGTCGCCCTTGCGGATCCCCGCCTGGATCTCCTTGGAATCGCCCACACTGCCCGTGACCTGCTTCTTGCCGTCGGCGCCCCAGACCACTTTCTGGCCGCGCTCGGCCATGATGCCCCGCGTCATCCGCTCCTCGTACAGGATCCCGGAATACGTGTCACCATGCTCGATGTCCGCCTGGTACCCCCCGACGCCCCATTGGCCGAAGTCGCGGCTGCGATACTGCACCCCGGAGTTGGCAAAGCCCTGATCGTTGTTCGCTTCGGTCCGATACAGGAATCGCAGTTCGAAATCGTCCACCAATCCCAACCGCCAAATGAGGAACGTGTTGCCCTTGGCAGGGTTGTCAGGCGTCGTCCGGCCCGTAATCGCGCCGTCCCGCACCGACCAGAATTTCGGATCCCCGTCCCATCCCTCGAGGTCCCGCCCATTGAATAGCGCGGCGCCGCCGTCACTGGCAGCCAACCCCGTGGCGGCGAGGAACCCGAGCGCTGATGCCACCAAGCTATCCCAACTGCAAATGCGAGTTTTCATCGGTTCGATCTGCATGCTTCATGGGTCTGAGGTGCGCCTCGCTGGGGATTCCTCAAGAACGGAGTGTCTTCTTGAGGAACTTCACCCCTTGGACGGCGATCGCCTCGCGGCTGGGCTCGATCTTGCGCCAGATGGCCGCGGCCCGGGCGATGACCTTGACGTCCTGCGTGAAGCTCTCGATCACCACCGGCCCGTTGTAGCGGACCGCCTTCAGGCCACTGGCGATGCAGTCCCAGCAGATGTGATCGTTGCCCGGCGTCCCGCGATCGCTGCCGCACGCATGGAAATGGCCGAGGAGCTTGCCCGCCTTCCGGATCGCCTCGCCCTGGCACTTCTCCTCGATGTTCATGTGGAAGGTGTCCAGGTGGATGCGGAGCGCGGGGCTTCGGACGGCGCGGACCATGGCGAGAGCCTGATCCACGGTGTTGATGAAATCGGTCTCGAACCGGTTCAGCGGTTCCATGCAGATCATGCGGCCGCGCTCCTGGGCATAGCGGCTCAGGGCTTTCAAGTTGGCCACGACCGTCTTCCACTGCTGGCGATACTCGGCCGGCGGGACGGCGTCCGCCCGACCCACCGAGGAATAAACCGGCCCGATCAGCGCCGGGCAGTCCAGGATCACCATCTGGTCCAGCAACGCCTTCATATACGTCATGGCGTTGCCTTGCTGCTCCGGAGTGCCGCGGAGGTCACGGTCCGGCCCCAAACAGGCGCAAACCGAGCAGCATTCGATACCGGCCTTGTCGAGGTGCTTCTTCACCAGCGCCGGGTCAATGTGCGCCGGGTCTTCGACGGCAATCTCAACGGCGTCAAAGCCCCAGTTCTTGAACTTCTTGAATAGCCTGACGCTGTCGTTGGTGAACGGTGAGGTGAATAGGAAGGTGTTGATGCCGAATTTCATATGTCCTTCAGTGTTCCCATCAGGCTACTGCCTGTCAAAGGCTTTGTGCCCGCCCTCACCCGAACCGGCGGCGCAGGCGATCCGCATCGTAGGCCCGGCGCTGCGCAGGCGTCATCTTCTCGAAGTCCGGCCTGCCATCCGAAGCCACAGGCCATGCCGGACCCGCTGCCGATCTTGCAACCGTCACCGGTTGCGCCCGGCGGGCTGAACCGGCGTCGGCCAGCGGATTGTTGCGGATCTCGACCCGGGACCGTGTTTCCCCTCCCCCGTAACTCATGCTCGATTCGGTCAGGACCAAGTCCTTCTCCAAGGGCAGCTTCGGCCGGATCCCCAAATGACCGAGCACCGCATGGTAGGCCCGAACCGCTTCCTCGGGTTTCAACCGGCCGTCCGTTATCGCCCGCAGCATCTCGATGAAGGCCAACTGGTGCTCGGCATTGTTGATCTTCCGGCCGAACAAGGCCACGCGCGCCCCGTACTTTTGCGCGTCATGGATCAGACGGAACGCGTCGTAGGTGGTCCCCGCGCTGCCGCCGAGCACGCCCACCACGAGGTCGGGATCGTACTGCGCCAGTTCCTCCATGGCCCGCGGGCCATGATAGACAATCTTCAGGAACAGCGGCCGCCCCGCCTTCGGAACGCCGGCCAGACTGCGCAGGATGTTGTCGTTGATGAACTCGCCCAACCTCTCCGCCGGCACGCCGCTCGGCACATTGGGATCGAACACCTCGAGGAAATAACGGAATCGCTTCCGCTCCGCCTCCTCCCGGAAGGCCTTGAACGCTTCAAGGGTCCGGCGGTCCGCCTCGAGGTTGTTGACGAAGGTGACGCTGTAAAGGCCGAGGTTGGCGCCCGGGAACTCCGGTTGCGTGCGATCGCACTCGATCCGGCCGCACTGGATCTGGTCGATGGCAGCCGTGCGGAACGGCTGGGCGGGTTGCTGGACGTAGCTGCCGTGGCGGATGGCCCAGACATCCGTCGTGTCGTTCGCCCGCGCGGCCGGTGTCACGGCGCTCCCCCGGAAAAGCCCCTCGTTCACGGTCAACACATCGTTGACGTAGGCGCTCATCAGGACGATGTCGACCAAGCCCTGCCGGACCACCTCCCGGATGATGTCGAGGAATTCCGGGAGATTCCGATACCCGAACTCCTCCCGGGTCCAGACTTCCGGCGAGAATCGGGCAGGACGCGCCCCCGCGGCGGCAAGATACGACCGCGGCCCGGTCGCCCGCACGCCAAACGCCATGTCGGCATCCTTGGCGTCCGCCAGGATGAATGCCCGCGAACCCGGGCTTGCCCGGATCTCAGCCAACTTGGCGTCGAGTGATTTCATGAATGCCTCACCGCGCGAGTTCCGCACCGCATGGTAGCCCCAGCAACCTCGATCCTCGTCCCTCCCCCGGCCACCAGCTTCACCTGCCGTCCCAACCTCACCGGAGCTGCTCGATAATGCGATCCGTGACCGCCCGAATGACCGCCTCGGCGTCCGGATCCGCAACCACCGCTGGCGTCGAGGCCGGCACCGCGCACGTCACCCCCGGCCGCCAGCCGTCGTTGTCGCACAACTCACACTCCTTCAGGCCGTACCGGGGATCGACAAAGCCGAGCCCCTGCTTGATCCGCAAAAGATCCTTCAGTTGCTCCGGCGTGAAGGTGTTCAGCGGCTTGCCCAACTGCGCCGCCACCACCAGCGTCCGACAGTACGCCTCGATGATCTCCATCCGCCAGTAGGCCTCCTCGACGCTGTTGTGGCTCCACGTCACGACCCCGTGATTCGCCATCAGGATCGTGTTGTGCTGGTCAACCAGGTCCGCCACCAGACGCCCCATCTCGGGGCTGCCCGGTGTCCGGTACGGGGCAATCGCCACCGCACAAAAGACCTCGTACTCGGGAATCATGCAGGTGGGCGGCTCGATCCCGGCGACCGCAAACGCCGTCGCGTACGGCGGGTGACCGTGCACCGAGGCAAGGTCTTGGGGCTGCCGCTTCATCATCTGCAGGTGCATGAGGATCTCGCTCGTCCGCTTCTTCGAGCCCAGCAACTGGTTCCCCTCGAAATCCACCAGGCACATGTCCTCCGGCTTGAGGAATCCCTTGCTCACCAGCGTGGGAGTGCAGAGCGCCAGGTCCTCCCCAACTCGGATCGCCAGGTTGCCCCCGTTCCCGTCCACATAGGCCCGCTCCCACATCCGCCGCCCAATGTCGCAAATCTGGCGCTTCAGATCCTCGCAATACGGCGAGCGAAAGAACGCCTCAAGCTCCGCCTTCGGGCTGCGGCACGAGAGCGGCCGCGCCGGCGGCGCCAGCGGGCTCGCCGCGGCCGGTTTCGACGCCGCCGCCCGCGCAGAAGGCCCGTCGGCTCCCGATGGCCGCCGCCCGCCCTCGAGGACGTCGCGGACGCGATCGCGCGCTGACGGCGTCAGGATGGCGTCGGCCGGCAGCGCGGCAGGATCCGCCCCCTGCCGCACCCACTCTTCGATATCCCGCAGACTCAAGACCTTTTTCATGGCACGTAAAACACGTCGTCCACCAACGCCACCGTGATCGCATCCACCGGCGTCGGCCCCTGAAAGGGCATGGCCGCCTCCCGGCCTTCCACGAACCCCACGGTGTCACCCGCGCTCCCGCCCAGGGCGTCATACGCCACCAGCGACGGATCCCGGCTTAATCCGGCCGGCGGATCATGGCGGCGCTGGAAATGATCCGTGGTGAAAGGGCTGATCAACAGCCAGCGCCCACCCTTCAACGCCGGGATGCTCTGGCTCAGCGTCACCCGGCCAATGACCGTTCCGAGTCTCATGACGCCAGCCTTCCGCCTCCCTCCGGCTCGTCCACAATCCCCACCACGAGCCACCGGGCCGGGCTCTTCGGATCTCCCACCGCCAGCCTCGTCGCCGCGCCATCCGAAGAGATGATCACCCGCTGGTGCAGGCCCGCTCCGTGAGGATCAAGGGCAACCTGCGGCGAGCCCTCCGGCTCGCCGGACGCGCTCAAGGGCTGGCAGATCAGTAACCGCCAACCCTCGAAGCTCGGGTGCTTCCGGGTGGCGATCACACTGCCTTGAACACGAGCCATGAGCATCTGAGGCGCCTCGCTAGAAAATCCGCAGCTTGTCCACCATGACACATCGTCGCACCCGGGTGAACGTGCGCGGGTTGCAGATCCCTTCGCCGGTGGTGGTGGCAATCGAGAAGTTCGGGTAGCCCTCGCCGCCGCTCCCCAACCCCGCCAGACAGGAACCGTTCTTGACGAACAACGTCGTGTCCAGGGCCCGCGCCATCGCCGTCATGTGCGCAACATCATGCGAGTGGATCATCGCCGAATGCTTGAACCCGCGCTCGGCAATCCGCGCGGCCTCGATCCCCTCCTCGACACTTCCGACGCGGATGATCGGCAGGAAGGGCATCATCTGCTCCTCGTAGACGAAGGGATGGCTCGCCGGTGTCTCGGCGAAGAGAAGGGGCGTGTCCGGCCGGACCGTGGCGCCGCACGCCTGGGCCAGCACCGCCACGTCCTTGCCAATCAGCGCCTTGTTCACGGAAGGCTCGGCGCATCCGCCGCCCTGGCCCTCCTTGAAGGTGAACGCCGCCTGCGTCAACCGCTCGAGCTGCGCCGCAGTCAGCCGCACCGCCCCCTTCCGCTCGAGCGCAGCCATCAGCGCGTCGAACACGGGCGCCAATACAAAGACCTCCTTCTCGCCAACGCACAGCAGGTTGTTGTCGTAGGCCGCACCGAGGAGAATGTGCCCGGCGGCACGATCCAGACACGAGGTGCCGTCAACCAGCACCGGCGGGTTGCCCGGCCCCGCGCACACGGCCCGCTTGCCGCTCGCCATCGCCGCCTTCACCACTCCCGGACCGCCCGTCACGCACAGCAGTTTCACGTGCTCGTTCCGCGCGATCGCCTGGAACGACTCCAGGGTCGGCGGCTCGACAATGCACGCCAGGTTCTCGATCCCGAGCTCGCGGTGGATCGCCTCGTTGAACACCCGCGTGGCCGCCACGGCGCACCGGTACGCCCCCGGATGCGCGTTGAACACCGCCGCGTTGCCCGCCGCCGCCATGCTGATCACATTGCACGCCAGCGTCGGGATCGAATGCGTCGAGGGCGTCACCGCGCCAATCACCCCGAACGGCGCACACTCCTCGAGCGTGATCCCATGATCCCCGCTCAGCCCGTACGGATGCAGGAACTCGACGCCCGGTACCGCCCGAAGCCCCTTCAGCTTCTCAATCTTGTGGTCCAACCGCCCGATCTTCGTCTCGTCCAGCTCGAGGCGCCCCCACTCGACCGCGTTGGCGTACGAAATCTCCTTGATCAGCTCAATCACCCGCTGCCGGCCCGCCACGCCCGCCTCCGACAATTGCCGAAATGCCGCCTGCGCCGCGTCACACGCCTCGTCCGCGTTCGGGAACACCCCGTAGTGGCGCCCAGTGCCCGCCGCCGCCGCCGACCGCAGCGCCGGGGACGCTGCCGGGGACGCCGGCGGACGCGCCGGCGGTGCCGCAGGCGCCTTGCCCAGACGCGTGAGCACCTCCGAAACCACGTCGCGGATCATTGCCTCGTTGATCGAAGAAGAACTGCTCATACCAGTGCAGAATCGGATTCAGCCACGAGCCGCGGGGTCGCTGCCAGGCGCGCCTCGCTACGACGCCCTGGCGTTGTACGTTTGTTTCCCCAGAACATCCACCGAGTCGACAATGCCGATGACCACGGCATCCACGGGCGCTTCCTTAAGACCGGGGGCGAGCCGGGCGGAGCTGCCCTGGCAGAACAACACCATCTCACCCTCGCCCGCACCAACGCTGTCCACGGCCACAATCGTGTTCACCCCGGGCCGGAACCGGGACGGATCCTTGTCATCCACCAGCATCGGCCGCAACAACAGCAGCTTGCGGCCGCTCATGTTGGGGTCCTTTTTGGTGGCCACCACCGAGCCTTCGACGCGCGCCAGAAACATGGCTTGAGGGGAGCCCGCCCCGCGAGACAACCGACTTCATCGGCACCCCGCGAACACGGTCCTCCCGCGAAGGTCATCCCTTCCGCCGCGGCAACACCGCGTCCACGTCCGGATGCGGCCGGGCAATCACATGCACGCTCACCAATTCGCCCTGGATCGCCTTCACCGCCTGGGCCCCGGCATCCACGGCCGCTTTCACCGCCGCCACATCGCCCACCACGACCGCCGTGACCAGCGCGTTCCCCACCTGGGTCACCGGCCCCGCCAATTCCACGTTCGCGGCCTTGAGCATCGCGTCCGTACCCTCAACAAGGGCCACCAGCCCCCGAGTCTCCAACAGTCCAATCGCTTGAGGCATAGATTCGTTTCCTGTTTCGTGTTCGCGTTCTTCAGAAGCGCCCCGCGCGCTCCCGCGCCAGCAGCCGCCACGTCTCACGGGCCACCACCAGCTCTTCATTCGTCGGAATCACCATCACCCGCACCCGGCTTCCCGCGGCGCTGATCACCGCCTCCTCCGCCCGCACCCGCCCGTTCGCCACGGGATCAAGCTCGATCCCCAGCTGATCCAGCCGCGCGCAAACCGCCGATCGCACCTCCGCGCGGTTCTCACCAATCCCGGCGGTGAACACGAGCGCATCGGCTCCGTTCAGCTCCGCCAGGTAGGCGCCAATCCACTGCCGGACCCCGTGCACCAAGACGTCCATGGCCAGCCGGGCCTCAGGGTTCCCCGCCGAAGCCTGGGCCTCGATGTCCCGAACGTCGTTCGACACGCCGGAGATTCCCAGCAGCCCGCCCTCCCGGCACATCTGCCGCTCCGTCTCCTCGAGGCTGATCCCCAACCGGCGCATCACCCACGGCACCGCAAAGGCGTCCAAGTCCCCCACACGATTGTTGTGCGGCAAACCCGATTGCGGACTCATCCCCATGCTGTTGCCCACCGCCACGCCGTTGAGTATCCCCGTCACCGAAGAGCTCCCGCCCAGGTGACACGAGATCACGCGCAAATCCGGACCTGTCGTCGGCTCCGAGGCCCCGCCCACGTACAACGACCGCGCACGCTCCGCCACATCCGGACGCCCCAGCAGCTCCGCGCTGCGCTCGGCAATGTACTTGTGACTCGCGCCGTGGAATCCCCACCGCCGCACCCCCGCCCCATGCCAGGCCGCGGGCACCCCGTACCGCATCGCAGCCTCCGGTGCCCACTGGTAAAACGCCGTCTCGAATAGCCCCACCAGCGGCGTCCCCGGCATCCGCCGCGCAAACTGGCGAATGCCGTTCACGTACGGCGGGTTGTGCGCCGGAGCAATGCCGTTGCATTGCTCCATCGCCTGGATCACAGCCTCGTCCAGGCGGACACAGCCGCTGATGCCCGACGCCATGATGGTCTTGAAGCCCACCGCATCGACTTCCGACTCCCCCGACACCGCCCCCGACTGGCACAGCGCCGCCAGGCAATCCTCGATCGCACGGCCATGGTCCGACACCCGCTCAAACCCGCCCCGATGCACCAGCCGCTCCACCCCCGCGGCGATCTCGTAGAGCCGCCACTTGAGCGAAGTCGATCCCAAATTGGCCACCAGGATTTTCACGGAGGTTCCGTGCGCCGCCGCGCGCCCCGCCGGCACCGCGTCCGACAACAGCGCCCCTATTGCAGCCACTTGCCCAGCATCGCCAGACCCTCGTGCGGCCGCGGAATCACCTGCACGCTCACCACCTGGCCCACCTGCGCCGCAGCCGCCACCCCCGCATCCGTGGCCGCCTTCACCGCCGCGACATCGCCGCGGAAAAACGCCGTCACATAGCCGCTCCCCACCTTCTCCCAGCCCACCAGCTGCACGCTGGCCGCCTTCAGCGCGGCGTCCGCAGCCTCCAGCAACGCGCAGAGGCCCTTCGTCTCAATCATTCCAATCGCTTGTTGCGCCATAATCCACTCTCCTCTCCACGGTCTTGTTGCGCCACTCCCCGCACCCTACTTCGCCGCCTTCGGCGCCCCCTCGCCCAGAAACGCCTTCAGCAGGTCTTCCTGCGGACGGGCGATGATGTGGGAACTGATCAGCTCCCCGACCTTGGATGCCGCCTTCGCGCCGGCGTCCACCGCCGCCTTGATGCTCCCCACATCCCCGCGGGCAAGAACCGTGATCATCCCCCCGCCAATGGGAATCGTCCGCACCAGCGTCACGTTCGCCGCCTTCACCATCGCATCGCTCGCCTCCACCGCCCCCACATAACCCTTCGTTTCAATCATGCCAAGTGCTTCACTCATAGTGCCGTCCTCGTTTCCATTCGTTCTCGATCGCTATTGCGTCAGTTCACACGGGGTCTCCGGCCGCAAATCACACGCGTTCCCCTCGTCGGTGTCGATGTGCACTTCCAGCTTGAAGCTCGGATCCACCCGCACCAGCATCCGATCCAACGTCAGCCCACACGGACCCCCAATCCTCAGCCGCATCTCGTCCCCGTTCGCCACTCCATAGAACGTCGCGTCCTCCGGACTCATGTGCACGTGACGCGCTGCCCGAATCACCCCTTCCTTCATCTCGAAGAAGCCCGCAGGGCCCATCAGCATGCATCCGGGCGTCCCCTTGATGTTGCCCGATAACCGCAGCGGAACCTCAAAACCCAAAGCCACCGCATCCGTGTACGCCACTTCCACCTGGTTCAGAGTCCGACACGGCCCCAGGATCCGCAGATTCGAAATCACCCGGCTCCGAGGCCCAATCAGTGTCACGGTCTCTTTCGCCGCAAATTGCCCGGCCTGATAGAGGTTCTTGTGCACTCCCAGTTGGTGCCCCTTGCCAAACAACGCATCGACCGCCTCCTGGGTCAGATGACAGTGCCGCGCACTGATGTTCACCACGAGCGGGTTCGGACCGCTTGCACTCTCTGGCAACGGCTTGCCAAGTCGCTGATAAACCAACTGCCGCACCAAGTGCTCCACCACCGCACGATGTACCGTTGATCCCGACTCAGTCATGAGATTTCAAATAGGTTGATAGATCTACCAAAACTGTCAACATTATTATTGCAATTCATTCCATATTATTCCAACAATGGTCAGGAATGCAACCCGAGGAAAGGCAACACCGGATCGCCGAGTACCTGCAACGGGTCGAGTTCGCCTCCCTGGAAGAGTTGGCACGCGCCGTCGATGTCTCACAATCAACCATCCGACGCGACCTGACAATCCTCGAGAACGGCGGGGGCATTCGCCGCACCCACGGCGGCGCCAGGGTCCTTGATCCGCGAACCGACGAATTCGTCTTCAACGCCCGCGACACGCATCAGTTGGCCGAGAAGGAGGCCATCGGCCGGGCTTGCGCGGATCTCATCCAACCAGGCCAGAGCGTGATCATCGACGCCGGAACCACCGCCTTTCACGCCGCGCGCTACCTCGAGTCCAAACGCCCCATGGTGATCACCAACTCGTTGCCTGTCGCCAATCTCTACGGATCCAACAACGCTGTCGAGGTCGTCGTCTCCGGCGGCGTGGTCTATCCACGACTCGGCGTCCTGGTGGGTCCCCTCGCCATCGAGTCCTTCTCCCGCATGCACGCGGATGTCGCCATCATGGGCGCGGGTGGCATCACCACCGACGGCGTCACCAACTCCCACCTCCTTCTGATCGAACTGCAACGGACCATGATGCGGGTTGCCCAGCGGATCATCTTCTGCTTGGACCACACGAAATTCGGCAGGCGATCCATGGCGCCGCTGTGTGGACTCGAGGCCTTCCAAACCGTGGTCACAGACCAAGGAGCCCCTCAGGAACTGGTCGCGGCCTTGAGAAACCGCAGCATCGAGGTCGTCCTCGCACCCTCCCAGCCCGGCGGCGCGTCCGAAGACGCGCCGCCCACCCCGGTCTGAGGGTTCCTATGACCCCTGCTTCGCGACTGGATCCGCCGCGAGGGGGAATCGAGTCCGCTCCCCTAACCGCACCTCCCCGCAGACCCGCATCCCCCCAAGCGGCAACCCTGGAACCGCGGCCCATTGCGATCCCGTACCCTTGCCCCCTGATGCCAGCTCACCCTTCTCCCCTTCCGCCGGCACCAGCCAGCCGTCGAAAACTACCCACTGGCCGCTGCTCTTGTGCATCCCGGCCGCCTTGAAGCACACCGCGGACTCCACACGCCGCGACGCCACGCCAGAATCCGGCGCCACCAGTGTCTCCTCAGGAACCACGTCGTAAATCGAACCATCCGCGTCCACGATCGCCATTCCGTTCGAACGTTTCCGAATCACGAACTCCTGCAGGACCTCCGGCAGCGGCGGAGAGTTGAAATTGCGCCGAAGATGCCGGGTCGAATCCTCCCGAACATACCGCTGCTCCCCGCCCGCAACCGCCCCCTCGACTCCGCCTCTGCCCCTGCCAGCCTCTGGCACCACTCTCGACACCGCCCTCGCCGGCCCTGCCTGCGGAGCTGCCGCACCGGCTGACACCACACCGCGAGGTGGCACTGGCTCCGGATTCGCCACCAGCCCACCAACCGCAACCCGAGGGACCACCACCCTCGGCTTGCTCGCCGGAACATCCGCTCCCACCCCGGCAGCCGCTACACCCGCGCCGTTAGCCAGAGACGCCGCCTTCTCGGAAGATCCGCCAGCACGACCTTTGACGTCCCCACCCCCTTTGCCCGATCCCAATGAGAAGCTGATGAGGTTGACGTTCAACGTCAGCCACGAGGACTTGGCAGGCGCCACCCCTTGCGCTTCCTTCTTCTTAACCACCGGCTTCACCTCGGCCACCACCGGCTTCACCTCGGCCACCACTGGCTTCACCTCGGCCACCACCGGCTTCACCTCGGCCACCACCGGCTTCACCTCGGCCACCACCGGCTTCACCTCGGCCACCACCGGCTTCACCTCGGCCGCGTCGATCCCAAGAAGCGCAAAAAAGTCCATTCGGCGTACTTCTTCACGCGCGGCGGGATCACCTGAGAACGAAGGCCCCGGGGTCAGCCGCCAATCAGGGCGAAGATCGGCCGGTGCCTGGGCAGTGGGTACTGCACGGGCCTGGGCAGCCGGAGATTGAGTGGAGTTCGGCCGAGCTTTCGAAACCGGCGTCTGAATCGACGCTTCGACGCCGTGGGTCGCGGAATTGGAGGCTGAAGCCTGCCTGGAGGGAGTCTGTCTGGAAGTTGTCGCCGAGTTGACCGGGGCGACTTTTGCCGTTGCGGCTGGCGACGCCGCCATCACGGCCACTTTCTCCGCACCGGCGCCACCGGGTTGTTCTGTGACCGGTCCCTCGCCTCGTCCCAGGAGCAGAGCCGCCCCCGTTACGACAGCAATACCACCCACCAGCGCCCCTCCCGCCCTCAGCCAAAGGCCCTGCTCCCATCGAGGAGTCAATGCAGGAGCGCCCACCCCCTCCCCAAACCGGCCGCGCACAGCCCGTCGCAAACGCTCGCGTGTGACGTCATCGGGGGAGAAACCACCGCCGACCTCCCGTCGCCGTTGCTGGGCGTATGCAGCCAGTTTGTTGCCCAGAGGATTGGAATCTTGCATGGCGTTATGCCTCCTGGAGAGTTCGGAACTCGCCGGAGGCATCCTGTTGCAGGAAGACCTCCAAACGGTTCAAACACATGTGAATACGCGGACCCACTGTCGCCGGCTCGATCTCGAGCGCTGCCGCCAGTTCCTTCGTTTCAAGCCCGCCGAAGAAAGCCAGTTCGAGAATGTCCCGACATGGTCCCCCGACTCGGTCAAGCAGCCGCCGGAGGAGGATGGCCTCGTTGCAGGATCTTGCACTCGAGTTACTTTGGGCCTCAGTGCGACCCCGAACACAGTCCGCCGCCACCCGCATGAGCCAGACTCTCGGCGTCGCATGATCCTCCACGGCCGTATCAATGCTGCTCACCGCACGGTCGAAAACCTGACCCGCCAACTCGCTCGCGGCATCCCGCGTTAACCCTGGATCCAACTGGAACAGGAACTGGATCACTTCATCGTAGTGATCCTCCAGGAGTCGATCCCAGGCACCAAGGTCGCCCCGCCGACATCGTTCGAGCAACGCTCGCCCCGGGTCCTTCAGGATGACTGATCTCATGGCTGATGGCGACACGCTACGCCAAACCGCTGCGCCTTGGCAATAACAACTTTCATCAATTTCACTTTGCTAAATTATCCATCATCATTATGAAAGCATTTTCCATGAGACTTGCAAAGTTATTCACAACCACCCCTGTTCAACCTCAGGTCGCGACCGTCGCACGCCTTTATCGCCTGCCCCGTTCCATGACACCCTTCGCGGATGGTCGCAAAGCGTCGGATTCCCAGCCGAGCACTACCGAGAAGATCGACGGAGCCCGGGTGAGCGTCGGAACAACACCGCTGCAATCTCCCCTCGCGGTAAACCCAGCGCCGCCTTAGACCCCAGCCAAGTCCGCGACCCCATGAAGCCTTCCTGCCCTTCCGGACCCTGCGTTCTGCGCCTCGCTCATTTAGAGTCCTCGAAGGCAGGGGGGTGGGGGTGGTGCGGCAGGGACCGAACTTGACCTGTTGACCCGATATTCCACAAGTCGAGGACTCTACCGGGACATCGGAACCGCGTTCAACTCGACCGGGCGATCGGATCCGACTTGGAACTGACCTCGCAAGACCGAGTTGCTCAGGACCGACTGCAGCCAATCGGGAGCAGAACCCGATGTCGGCTCGGCCGATCCAGACTGCGGCAATGCGTTGGTGATTATCAGGTTGGCTTGGAGCCGCACCGGTTGTTGGAGGGATCGGTTTGTGCCGAAGGCGTCCACGGCAAACTGAACTCCGCGTTCAACGGGTCTGGTCGCCTGCCTCGGCCGCGGACCGTCATAAAACGAACCGTCGCCGTCCACCACCCGTAATCGGTCAGGCAAGGGCTGGATCTGGAACTCATTGAGCACTACCGACCGCAGCGAAGCCGGCCCTTGCTCGACTCTGACCGGGGCCTGCTGTCCGGCCTGGACAAAACGCTGCCCAACGTCCTCTAGCCGCGCGGGCGCGACGGCTCTTCGTGTGGCTCCTCCACCCAACTGGGGCATGGGTCTCGATCGCATTCCCTTCTCCGCCGTGGCCGGCGCGAGCCCATAACGCGAGAGCCCAGGCGGTGATAAGGAGCGATCGGCATCGGTCGATTGAGGCTGCATCTCGGCAACGGGTGCCGGAGCCACTCCTTCGGGTCCCGCACTCGTTGTGGCCAAGACGGGCGCAGCCGACACGACAGCCGTTTGAGTCCCCGCCGGAAGCGCCGCCGGAACGGATCCGGCCTCGCCGCGAGAAGCAGCCGTGGGAGCCTTCTCCGGTGCCTGTGCCAGCGTAATCGCGTCGCCAGTCCGGGGCCGAGACTGCAACCACAGCAGGCAGCCAACCGCGGTGGCGGCGGCTCCTGCCCCAATCCAGGCGATCCGATGCCACCAGCCAAGCCAGGCAGCGGGCCCCTGGCGAGTCCCCGCCCCCTCCCCACCCCATCGGGCGGAGACCTCCCTCTGCACCGCTGCGCGCGTCGCCGGCGGCATTTCAAACGGCACCCCGCCCTGACTCCGTCGGCTCTCGGCGTAGTCGGTCAACAGGCGGTGCACCGATGGTTTGGAGTCGGCAGACATGCTGGCCTGCTTGTTAGACGGGAACCCGCGGGTTCTCCTCCCTCGCCAACACCCGACGCGCGATCCCCTCGAGACGATCGAGGCACTTGCTGAGCCGTGAACTGACCGTCTTCGGATTCAACCGCAGCGACTCCGCCAGTTGTTCGTAACTCAAATCGCCGAAGTATCGGAGTTCAACCAGCTCACGACACGGATCGCCAAGTTCGTCGAGAGCCTGGCGGACGAGGCGTGCTCGCTCCACTCTCATCAAGACGGCATCCGGACCTGGACAGGGCGAGGCGGGGTCAAGGCCGGGTCCTTCCCCGGGACCCTTCAAGGCGACCTGCATCCTGCCGCCGCCGCGCTTGGCGGCAGCCCGCCGGTCCAGGAAATCGCGGGCCTTGTTCACTGCAATCCGGAAAAGCCACGTCTGCAGCGCACTCGTGCCGCGGAACGTGTCGAACCGTCGCACCACCGCAATGAACACCTCCTGGCAGATCTCCTCGACGTCTTCCCGGGTGAAATCAGGGCTCAGTTGGTGGACGAAGCGCCCCACCGCCGGGTAGTGGCGCTGACACAACTCATCCCACGCAGCCGCATCCCCCTTCCGGCAACGGGCCACCAGCCCCCTCTCCGGGTTCCCAAAGTCGTCCGCCGGTGGGAGATTGGTCATCGATTCTGAGGAAACACTTGGCAAGCGCAGGGCAACTGATTCAAGGTTTTGACATGACGTCGCCGCTGGCGCTCATTTTCTACGAAAACCTGCTCCTGGGCAACCAGTTGATGAACCGCCTGAGCGACTTGGGGTACCGAACCAAGGTGGTCGGCGACCCCGATCAGCTCCCGGCCCTGGCCGCCGCGGACAAGCCGCTCGTCGTCATCGTCGAGCTCGGCGAGAGCGTGGAACCGGTCTTCAGCGCCATCCGCAATCTCCGGTCCACGCCCTCCACCCAACACGTCCCCGTGCTGGCCCTTTTCCAGACCACGGGCAAGGCCGCGGACCGCAAGCTGACCGCTGCCGCCCATGCGGCCGGCGTCACGCTTCTGGCGCGCAACCAGGCCTTCTTGACCCAATTGACCGAACTCCTCGAACGCGTCCTGGATGTGCCGTAGCGAGGCGCCGCGGCGTTCAGATCGCCGGCTTGCCCGGAGCCTGCTGGGCCATCAGCCGCGCCAAGAGCAGGGCCATTTCGAGCGCCTGCTCGTAATTCAGCCGGGGATCCACCTGCGTCCGGTAATCGCGCACAAGATCGGCATCCGTCAGGCCGCAAGCGCCCCCGGTGCATTCCGTGACGTTGTCCCCCGTCAGCTCGAAGTGCACCCCGCCCAAATGCGCCCCTCCCTCCCGCAGGATGCGGTAGGACTTCTCGAGTTCCTCCAGGATCCGCTCGAACCGTCGCGTCTTAACCCCCGTCTCGGTGACCTCCGTGTTGCCGTGCATCGGGTCGCAGCACCAAAGCACCGATCGCCCAGCCCGCCGCATCGCATCCACGATCGGCGGCAACACCCGCTCCACCGACGCCGCCCCAAACCGGTGGATCAAAGTCAACCGCCCCGGCTCATGGCCCGGATCCAACACCTCGCAAAGCGCAACAACCTCATCCGGCGACACCCCGCCGCCGATCTTCACCGCGATCGGATTCTGAATGCCGCGGAAATACTCGACGTGCGCGCCATCGATCTGGCGGGTGCGATTGCCTATCCAGGGGAAGTGCGCGGCGAGGTTGTACCATCCCCGGCGACGCGGCACCTGGCGGGTCTGCGACTGCTCGTACAAGAGATGCAGCCCCTCGTGGCTCGTGAAAAAATCAACCCGGCTCGAGTCGCCCAGACTCGTCCCCGTCAGCGTCTCCATGAACCGTAGCGATTCGCCGATCGATTCCACCCGGCGCATGTACTCGCTGGCCAGGGGCGACTTCTGCACAAAACCCAAATCCCAGTACTCCGGATGATGCAGATCCGCAAACCCGCCGTCGATCAGCGCCCGGATGAAGTTGATCGTCAGGGCCGCCCGCTCGTAACCCCGGAGAAGCAAGTCCGGATTCGGCATCCGATCCTCAACCGTGAAACCCATCCGGTTGATCATGTCACCCCGATAGGCCGGCAGGGACACCCCCTCCCGCGTCTCCAGATCCGAGGATCGCGGCTTGGCATACTGGCCCGCAAAACGCCCCACCCGGATCACACGACGCTTGCCCCCCTGCACCAGCACCAGGCTCATCTGCAGCAGGATCTTCAGCTTCGCCGTGATCACCGCCGATTCGCAGTCCTCGAAACTCTCCGAACAATCCCCCCCCTGAAGCAAAAACCGCTCCCCTCGCGCCGCCTCCGCCAATTGACGCCGCAGCGACTCGATTTCCCAGCTCGTGACCAGCGGCGGAAGACGCGAAAGCTGGCGAAGCGCCGATCGCAGATGCGCCGCGTCCGGATAGGACGGCTGCTGCGCGGCGGTGCGCTGCTGCCAGGAATCGGGTGCCCACGGTCCAGTCATCCCGCCAAGGTGACTCAATCCCATCCCCGACTCAAGCCCGATCCCGATCCAGATCACTCGCTGTCCACCGGCTCCGGCTTCACATTCCAAATGTCCTGGCAGTACTCCCGAATCGCGCGATCCGACGAGAACCAGCCGATTCGAGCCACGTTCAGAATCGAGGCTCGGGTCCAGCTCGCCGCATCCCCGTACGCCACGGCCACCCGCTCCTGACAGGCCATGTAGGCGGGCAGATCCGCCAGAACCATGAAATCGTCCCGGTACCGGAGATTGTCAACCAACGGACGAAACAAGCCCGCTTCTCCCGGCGAGAATCGACCGGCCGCAATCCCTTCAAGGGCCTCCCACACCTCGGGATTCTCCCGCAGCACATCCTCCGGACGATAGCCCCCCTGCTTCCGCGCCGCGACCTCGTCTGCCGTCAGGCCAAACAGGAAGAAATGCTCCGCTCCCACCGCCTCCCGGATCTCGAGGTTCGCCCCGTCCGCAGTGCCAATGGTCAACGCCCCGTTCATGGCGAACTTCATGTTGCCCGTCCCGGACGCCTCCATCCCCGCCAGGGAGATCTGCTCGGACAGGTCCGCAGCCGGATAAATCGGCTGCGCGTTCTTGACGTTGAAGTCCGGAAGGAACACCACCCGCAGCCGACCCTCGACCGCCGGATCCGCGTTGATGACCCCCGCCACGGAGTGGATCAGCTTGATGATCAGCTTCGCCATGCCGTAACCCGGAGCCGCCTTGCCTCCGAAAAGAAGGGTCCGGGGCGGTATCGCCAGGCCCGGGTTGCGACGCAGCCGCTCATAGAGCATGACCGCATGCAGCACGGCCAGATGCTGCCGCTTGTACTCGTGAATCCGCTTCACCTGCACGTCGAACATCGACTCCGGATCGACCGACACCCCCGTGCGTGCCCGGATCAGGTCGCTCAGCGCGGCCTTGTTCCGATGCTTCACCTCGCGCCATGCCGCCCGGAACGTCGGATCCTCCGCCAGCGGCTCCAACGCGCGCAACTCCTCCGCATGCGCTACCCATCGGTCCCCCACGTGCCGGCGAAGCAGCGCCGCCAATCCCGGATTGATCAACACCAGGAAACGGCGCGGACTCACTCCGTTGGTGACATTCGTGAAGCGTGACGGATCCACGGCGTGGAAATCGCGGAGCACCGTCCGCCCCAGCAGCTCGCTGTGAAGCCGCGCCACCCCGTTCACACGGTGGCTGCCAACACACGCCAGATGCGCCATGCGCACGAACCGGCCACCCGACTCGTCGATGAGCGACAGCCGCGCCACCCGGCCTTCGTCCCCCGGATGCCGCACCCTCACCTCATCGAGAAACCGCCGGTTGATCTCATAGACAATCTCGAGATGCCGCGGCAGCACCCCGCCGAACAGCGCCACACTCCACCGCTCGAGCGCCTCCGGCAGCAACGTGTGATTGGTGTAGGCGAACATCCCGCGCGTCACCGACCACGCCTTGTCCCACTCGAGACCGTGTTCGTCCACCAGCAGCCGCATCAGCTCGGCCACAGCCAGAGCCGGATGCGTGTCATTGAGCTGTACCGCGTACTTCTCATGAAGAGCGGCGATCGGCCGGCCGCTCTGGGCGTAGATCCGCAGCATGTCGCGCAGCGCGCACGAAACCAGAAAGTACTGCTGCTGGAGACGCAACCGCTTTCCCTGCGGCGGATCGTCGTTCGGATACAGCACCTTGGTGATGTTCTCCGACACCACCTTCTCCTCGACCGCGCGGTCGTAGTCGCCCACGTTGAACGCCCGGAAATCAAACGACTCCGCCGCTTCGGCCTTCCAAAGCCGCAGGAGATTCGCCGTCGCAACGCGGTAGCCCGGAATCGGCGTGTCGTACGCCATCCCCCGAACCACCCGCTCCGGAATCCAGCGCACCCGGTATCGACCCTGCTCCGTGCGGGCTTCCGTATGCCCCCCCAGCGGAATGTCGAATACGATCTCCGGACGCGCAATCTCCCACGGATTCCCAAACCGCAGCCATTTGTCAGTCACCTCGACCTGCCAGCCGTCCCGAATCTCCTGATCAAAGATGCCGAACTCGTAGCGGATCCCGTAGCCGATCGCCGGGATCTCGAGCGTGGCGAGGCTGTCCAGGAAACACGCCGCCAGCCTTCCCAAGCCCCCGTTGCCAAGCCCCGGCTCCTCCTCCTGGTCCAGCAACCGGTCCAGATCCAGACCGAGCTGCGCCATCGCCTCCCGAACGGCCTCTTCGAGCCCCAGGCAGAGCAGGTTGTTCCCCAAATGCGGCCCCGGCAGATACTCCGCCGAGAGGTAACACACCGTCCGGCTCTGCCGCTCCCGGTAGATCTCCTGCGTCCGGATCAGGCGCTGGAGGAGCCGATCCCGCACGGTGTAGGCCAGCGCCATGTACCGGTCATGATCCGTCGCGATCGCCGCAAACCGCCCCTGGAGACACTGCAGGTTGTCACAGTAACCCTGGGCCAGCAGCGCCGGCGTCAGACCCCGGCGCGGCGTCTCCGGATGCCCGCGCGTGGAACAGTCTCTCCCCGCGGCCGTCTCTGTCATAAGCCTGTCCTCTCCAGGACGGCCTCGTTCGCCAGCCACTCCGGCCTGCCGGAGCCTGGCCCCCCGCGGCCGTCACTTCTTGTCTGCCTTCTCCCGATACTCCCGCAGGCGCGCTTCGAGGTCGTTCTTCATGTCCGCGTCCTCGCACAACGCCACCGCCTTTTGCTGCCACTCCAGCGCCTCCGCGACCTTGCCCGACTCGAACAGCCACTTGGCATACGTGTCGAGAATCGACGCGTCCTTCCCCTCGCTCGCGTCCTTCGCCGCCTGCGCGAGCTTCCCCGCCAGGGGCAGATCACGCTTCCGGATGCCCTCGTCGGTCAATAGCGTCCACGCCATCTCGTTCAGCAGCATGCCGTTCTTGGTCTTGATCGCCGCAAGCTTCTCCGCCAGCGCGGCGAGCTGCGCCGCGTCCGCGTCCGTTGCCTGTGCCAGCCGCATGTAGCGCTGGAACGTGACCTGAATCTGCAGGCTCTGCTTCATCTCCGCAAAGTCAAAGCCCGCCGGAGCAAACTCGATCGCTTTCTTCTCAAGCTCGGCCAGAGTGGCGTCGTCCTTGCCCTGGACCATCGCGCGCTGATACTCCTGCATCGCGCCACTGAACCGCACCTGCTGCCGGACCTCAGCCGCCTTGAACGTCCGCCCCGGCATGATCCCGCCAAGCTCCTGGTCCAGGGCCTCGATCCGCCGACCCAGCGCATCCGCTTCCGCAGTCTTCGCCTCGTCCCCCGCCAGCTCCCAAAACTCCTCGATGAGCTTCTGGGCTTCAGCCCGCTTCTTGCTCTTCGCGAGGTCGAATGTCCCCGCCACGAGACTGGTGAGCGTCGCCTCCAGGTCGCCCATCGGATGTCCCTCCCAAACCACCCGCCCCTCCTTGTCGACAACGAACGCATGGGGTATGCCGTCAATGCCGTACGCTTCCATGTAGGCCTTGCTCGTCGCCCGATCCTTGTCCACGGCGACAGCGTACTCCATCTTGGCGCCCATCTTCTCCACGAACGGCTTCACCACGGCGGGCTTCTCATCGCTCACCCCCACGAAGACAACGTTCTTCTCCTTGAACTTCTTCTGCAGTTCCGTGAGATGCGGGATGCTGGCGCGGCACGGAGGACACCACGTGGCCCAGAATTCAACCACAAAAACCGTCTTCCCCTTGCCGGACGCGAGGTCCACCGGCCCGCCTTTGACCCACTCGACGATCGATAGCGCCGGCGCCGGATCCCCCAGCTGCCCGGCACCCCAGGCCGCCATGTTCGCCAGCACCACGCCCGCAACCCAGGAAAGAAGCGATTTGGATTTCACGATGAGCATTGGACGCCACCCTCCCACACTTGTTCAAGGGCGTCCACGGGAAAACACGGCCCCCCATCCGCGCCTCAGCGCTCCGCGCCCGCGCCTGACGGACCAACTCCGAGCCTGTCCCCTGCCCGTCAACAAGGACAGCCCCCATCGTGGCCCGCGGCGTTCTCCGTCTTCTTCAGGGCGTCTCCCCGGACGCATCCCCGCCCGCCGCCAGCCGGCTGTGCCGCATGCCGTAGCCGAAGTACAGAACCAAACCGATCGCCAGCCAGATCAACAGCCGCAGCCACGTGCGCCCCGGCAGCGACAGCATCAGAACCAGGGCTGAAATCGCCCCCATCGGAGCCACAAACCAGACCGCAGGCGTCCGAAAGACCCGCGGCAAGTCCGGCTGTCGCACCCGCAGCACCAGGATCCCCACCGACACAATCACAAAGGCCAGCAACGTTCCGATCGAACAGAGACTCCCCGCCTCCCGCACCGTGAATACCGCAGCAAAGAACGCCACCACCACCCCCGTCACGACCGACGTGATCCACGGTGTCCGAAACCGGGGATGCACCACCTGCACAAAAGGCGGCAACAGCCCGTCTTTCGACATCGCCCAAAACACCCGGGATTGGCCGTACAACATCACCAGGATCACCGAAGACAAACCGGCGATGGCCCCCAGCTTTATAAACACCCCCATCCATTTGAGCCCCGCCTGGTCCGCTACCTTCGCAATCGGATCCGGCACGTCGAGTTGCAGGTACGGCACGACCCCGGTGGCCACCGCCGACACCAGGATGTAAAGCACCGTGCAGACCAACAACGACCCGATGATGCCGATCGGCATGTCCCGCTGGGGGTTCTTCGCCTCCTGAGCCGCCGTGCTCACCGCGTCAAACCCGATGTAGGCAAAAAAGACAATCCCGGCCCCCATCATCACGCCGCTCCAGCCAAAGTGCCCCCAATCCCCCGTGTTCACCGGGATGAACGGCTGCCAGTTCGCCGCCCGCACCGCCCCCGCCGCTCCAATCAGGAACAATACGATCACCGCGAGCTTCACAAACACGATCACGTTGTTGAAATTGGCCGATTCACGGATCCCGACGACCAACAGGGTCGTGACAACAAACACAATGACCACCGCCGGCAGATTGAACAGCGCCGTGACCTGGGGCAGCGCCGCCAGCGAGGTCCCCGCACTCGTCAACTGCTGCACTAAGTCCGCCGAAACCGGATGCCAGCCCGCCGCCATCTTCAGCAGCGCCGCCAACTCCGGTGTCAGGTTGACCAGGTGCGTCCCCCGCGCCGCCGCCAGCTCCGGAGGCACGTGGATCCCCATGCCGTTCAGAAACGATACCACGTATCCAGACCACCCGATCGCTACCGTCACCGCCCCCACCGCATACTCGAGAATCAGGTCCCAACCGATCACCCACGCAAAGAACTCGCCCAGCGTCGCATACCCGTACGTGTAGGCGCTGCCCGCCATCGGTACCAGCGACGCGAATTCGCTGTAGCAGAGGGCGGCGAACACCGAGGCCAAACCCGCCAACACGAAGGAAAGCACCACCGCCGGCCCGGCATTCTGCGCCGCCACCGTCCCCGTCAACACGAAGATCCCGGTGCCAATGATCGCCCCAATCCCCAGCATCGTGACGTTGACGGGGCCCAGCGCGCGATTCAGCCGATGATCCCTCGCCGCCTCAGCTTGGAGGCTCGCTACCGATTTCCGCCGCAGTATGCTCATCATGGTCACCCGCCTTTACCCCCCCCAAC
>Ga0209605_1001075_pt1 | contig 32018 bp, 17 predicted proteins | sample AD_UKC035_MetaG_FD_184408 | JGI IMG/M metagenome (GOLD analysis project Ga0209605, IMG submission 184408) | Active sludge microbial communities of municipal wastewater-treating anaerobic digesters from USA - AD_UKC035_MetaG (SPAdes) (version 2) | ecosystem: Engineered > Bioreactor > Anaerobic >...
CGGACGTGCCTTCTCGCTGATAACGCTTTGGCCAGCCGATGACCGTGCTCACATTGACGCCCACCACCCGGGCAATTTCCTTCCAGGGCAATTTCAGTTCTTCACGCATGCGCATGGCTTGGCGGCGCATTTCGTCCTGGGCGTCTCGGGGAAGCTTGCGGGCATCAACTTTTTCCATGCCCGGCATTTTATCATGATGTGATATTTTATTGCCGGGATGATAGCAACCCACTCTTTTCCACATAACAAGGCAGATCCCCTGGTCACCCATACGCACTGACACAAACCAGTCCTGAAGCATTCCAACTTCTTTGCTCTCTGATCCACCTCCTCGATTGTTTACCGATTGCGACATATCGCTGCCGGTCTGATAGCAGTTCACCGAGAGCCTTTTGAAGTGCAATCACATTCCCCTTCTCGAATATCACGCCAGTCTCGCTGTGCCGCACGATCTCCCGCATTGCACGAGTGCTGGAGACAATAACGGTTTTTTCAAGTGCCATGGCTTCAAACGGCTTGAGTGGCGACACCAGTTCGCAAACCGGCCATGGCTTGCGCGGAAAAGGGGCGATGTCGATCAGCGAGTAATAGTCTTCCACCTGTTCGTGCGGCACGCGCCCGGTGATGACGGTATGGTCCGACAGGCCCATGTCTTCCACCTGGCGGCGGATGTCGCCCAGCACCACGCCATCACCCACCAGCAGCAGGCGGAAGGCCAGGCCCTCGGCCTTGAGTCCGGCGCAGGCGCTCACCAGATCGTCCAGGCCCTCGTAGTCGACGAACGAGCCCACGTAGCCGATGACGGGAATACCCTCGGGCAGACCCAGCGTTGCCGCCAGCTCGCGGTTGGGCGGGCGCGGCACGAAGCGCTCGGGGTCGACGCTGTTGTAGGCAATGCTGATGCGCTCGGCGGGCACGCCGCGCGCCATCAGCTCATCGCGCATGGGACCGGTGATGGTGATGACGTGATCCGCGTGGCGCGCGGTAAGGGCCTCGAACAGTTGCATGAAACGGTACTTGGCGCTGTGGGTGAACTGCTCGTCGCGTGACGAGCGCGTCACCTCCCAGAAGCCGCGCACTTCGTAGACGAAGGGCACGCCCAGGCGCCGCGCGGCGATCAGAGCCGGCAGGGCGGTGACGTAGTTGGACGCGGCGTGCACGAGCTGGGGCGACTCGGCGCGGATGACGCGCTCGTAGTGGGCGATGGCGGCGTGCATGTACTCGACTTCGTTCATCTCCTTGCGGTTGAAGTCGAGAATACGCCGGTAGACGATGCCGTCGATCTCGTCCTGCTCGGGCAGGGTCTGGTCCGCCAGCTCGGGCTTGAAGTCCAGCGGAAAGCCGGGCCGGGTGTAGGGGCGAATATCCCAGCCGGCATTGCGGATGCCCACGGCCAGCCCGTGCGATCGGGTGGCGTAGCCGACCGAGGTGTAGGGCAGGCTGAAGGCCAGGATGTTCAGCACCCGCCGCGGCGTGGCAGGCACGGCGCGGGCCTGGGCCGGCAGGGCGGCCCAGGCGGCAAGCTGGGCGCGGCCGCGCACTTCGTCGATGAAGCGCCGGTCGCCCGGCTTGGGCTGGCCCAGGGCCTGCTCCAGCGCGTCGACCGCGGTGGCGGCGCCGTCAATGTCGGCGGCGTTGTATTGCACCCGTGCCGCGCCGCGCAGGGTGGTGGCCGTGCTATCCAGCGCCAGAGCCTGCCGCGCCAGTTGCGTGGCCAGCGCGTCGTGCCCGGCGTCCAGTCCGGCCTGAGCGGCGCGCAGGTGGCAGAAGGCGGCCAGCCGGTTCGAATGGCCCTGGGTCTGTTGCTCCAGGAACTCCAGCAACCGGGGCGGCCCCTGGCGCAGCGCCCGCTCCAGTTTGGCATCCAGGCGCTGGCGCTCGGTCTCTTCCAACACGTGCTTGCCCGACGCCACGGCGATCGGCTCCAGGTCCACGTCCTCGCGCGTGGTTTCGGTAACGGCCGGTTCCGGCGTGGGGGCCGCAGGTGGTATCTCGGGCAATGTCACCGTGCCTGGGGACTCCGCTGACGCGTGGGCAGCGGGCAGCATCGGCAGCAGGTCCCGGTAGCTGGCGTGTACCTGGCCCGCCACATGCTGCCAGGTGTGCGTGGCCAGCACGTCCTGGCGCGCCTGTTCGGCCAGGCGCCGGGCAAGTTCGGGCTGGCGCGCCAGAACCTCGATGCAGTCCGCCAGTGAGCGCGCGTTGCCGGCCAGGTGCAGCAGGCCGTTGCTGCCGTCACGCACCAGTTCGCGCAGCGCGCCGACGTCGGCCACCACCAGCGGGATGCCCAGCGCCATGGCTTCCAGGGGTTTGATCGGCGGGACCAGCTGACACACGGTGGCGGGCTTGCGCGGCAGCGCCACCACGTTGATCAGCGCGTAGTGCTCGCGTACCTGCTGCGGCGCTACCCGCCCGGCAAACACCACGCGTCCCTCCAGCTCGCGCTCGTGCACCCGCTGGCGCAAGACGGGCAAGGCGTCGCCATCACCCACGATCAGCGCACGCGCGTGCGGCAGGCGCGTGCGCAGCAGGGCCATGGCCTCGATCAGGTCGTCCAGCCCCTCGTAGGCCACCAGCGAACCGACGTAGCCGACCACGAAATCGTCCGCGTCCAGGCCCAGGGTGGCCGCCAGTGCCGGGTTGCGCGGCACGGGCTGAAACTGCGCCGGGTCCACCGCATTCGGCGCCAGGCGGATGCGCGACGGCTCCACGCCGCGCGCCACCAGCTCATCGGCCAGGGCCTGGCTCAAGGTCAGCACACGGTCGGCGTGCCGGGCCACCAGGGTTTCGAGCTGCCGCTCGAGCTGGAAGCGCTCGCTGCCTTCCCATCCCGGTCGCTTGGCGGCCGAGGTGTATTCCCACAGGCCGCGCACTTCGTAGGTGAAGGGAATGCCCAGACGACGCGCCGCCATGAGTGCAGGCAAGGCCGCCTCGTAGTTGGAGGCGGCGTGGATCGCCGCCGGCCGCTCCCGGCGTGCGTGTTCGAGCACCAGCTCGGCCGACTGCAGCAGGTACTGGTCGAGCCCCAGCTTGCGCCGGTGCGGGCCGGTGAGCGTGTGGTAGCGGATGCCGTCGATCTGCACGTCATCGACCGTGGCGTCGACCTGACGGTCGGCGCGATCGGCCGGGTAGCCCGGGCGGGTGACGCAGACCACGTCCAGCCCCTGCTCGCGTAGCGCCTTGACGAGGGCGTGTGAGCGCAGGGTGTAGCCGTTCACGTGGTAGGGCAGCGCGCTGGCCATCACGTACAGGATACGGTGGGCAAGCGGTGCATACACCGGGGCACTGGCCACCTCGGGCAAAGCGGGCGGCTGGCGTAGCAGGCGCTGGCAGCCGGCGATGTATTCGGCCTTGTTCTTCTCCGACGACTTGAAGTCGACCCCCTCGGGCAGGCTGTCCAGCAGCGCGTGCGCCGCATCGATGGCGCCGGCGTCGAAGCGCATGAAGGCCAGCCATTTGCGGCGGAACGGCCGCGGGTCGAGCCGCACCGCTTCCTCGGCCAGGGCCAGCGCCCGCGCCGGGTCGAGCGCGAACAGCGGCCGCGCCAGCCGGGTCAGGCCGGTGGCCAGCGATGCAGGATCGACGGCGACACGACGCGCCCAGTCTTCCGCTGCATCTGGGCCCTGGTTGGCCAGCACTGCATCGACCTGGCCAAGCAACGCTTCGGCTTGGCGACGCTGCTGCGTCAGGGCCATACCGATTGCCCATGGCAGACGAATGAAGCCGCGCCAACTGGTGAAGCCTAGTGCCAGGCGCCGTCCCAGCTCGTGCAGGAAACCGCTTTCGGCGGCGACCAGGCGCTGTTCGGCTGCCACCATGGCCTGGTGAAACAGATCGCGCTCGCTCCCTACGTGGGCGAGCTTGTCTGCCAGTGCGGCCTTCTCCTTCAGCAAGCGCTGGCGCTCCTGCATGGCACGCCCCTGCTCGGCCTGCAGGCGCTCGCGCAACTCCTGGCGTTCCTGCTCCAGCGTCTGGTACTGCACCTGCAGTGCGGTCATACGCTCGCTCAGCTGCAGATGTGCCGCATGCAGTTGCCGGCGCGTCTGCTCGGAGAGTTTCAGTTCCTGTTCGATCTGCCCATGTTTGTCGCCCAGCGCCGTTTTCTCGTCCAGCCACTGCTGGCGCTCCTGCATGGCACGCCCCTGTTCGGCCTGCAGGCGCTCGCGCAACTCCTGGCGTTCCTGCTCCAGCGTCTGGTACTGCACCTGCAGTGCGGTCATACGCTCGCTCAGCTGCAGATGTGCCGCATGCAGTTGCCGGCGCGCCTGCTCGGAGAGTTTCAGTTCCTGTTCGATCTGCCCATGTTTGTCGCCCAGCGCCGTTTTCTCGTCCAGCCACTGCTGGCGCTCCTGCATGGCACGCCCCTGCTCGGCCTGCAGGCGCTCGCGCAGATCCTGCTGCAGCGATTTGGCGTGCTCCAGCTTGGCGGCCAGCGTGGCGAGCTCGGTCGCACCGTTGCTCGCGGCTTCACGCGCCTGGGTCAGCTCGGCGTTCAGGCGGCTGGCTTCGGCGCGTTGGCGCTCGTCGAGTTCGGCCAGCCGCTCTTCGAGCGCTTCGAGTTCATCCTCGGCGTGCAGGCGGCTGGTTTCGAGCTGTCGCGCCCGCTCCTGATGCTGGAGCTGAAGCCGCTGCAGTTCATCGCGGTGCGCCTGTTCGCGCTGGGCGAATAGGCGGCCGAAACTGGCGCCTATGCTCGTGTCTTCAGGACTGGGGTCGCTGGGCGATGTCATGACTATGCAGATTCAGTAACGGCTGGGTGCCATCGACCCGTTGTGGACGATTGCGATCCTGACCAGATCGTCAGCAAAGAACTGTGGCATCTCATTGGCGGCTCGTGTGGGAGTCGAAGAGGTTCGGTGGCTTGATCATGGCCTGCTGCGATCATCAATCCACATGATCGAGCACGATGCTCTCAAGCAATTTCAGTATGCCGGCGAACATCAAGGCAAAGAGTACGGCCACCACGGCGTTATAGATGCGGCGGGGTTCCATCGGGTACTCGGGCAGGGTGGGTGTCTGCAGCACGGAGACCTTCTCCAGCATGCGCGTGGCATCGATCCGCCCTTTTTCCATGGCCATGAGAGCCGCCTTGTACAGCTCCTGGGAAAAGTTGACTTCCAGCTGCAGGCGTTGGAATGCCTCCATCGTGGTATTCAGGGGCGTACCACTGGTGTTGGCAAGCCTGGACCTTTCGGTGCTGATCTGCCGGTCGATGGCAGCCAGGGATTGCTGCAGTGATACGCGATTGGGGTGATCACGATCCAGGTTCTTGGGAAGGGAGGCCAGCTGAGTCTGGACTTGGGCGCGTTGCTCATCCAGCTTAGCAATGAGCTGAATGATGCTCTCGGCAGTGGCCTGTGGCGACAGCAGGCCCTTCCTGTTCTGGAAAGCCAGTAGGGCATGGCTTGCCTGTTGAAAGCGTTGTTGCGCCAGATGCACCTGGGTAACCAGAAAGTTGACCTGGGTTTCGGCCATTTCATGACTGAGTTGGTTCATATAGCGTTCGCCTTCACGCACGAGCATGTCCGTGATGGCCCGTGCCGTCTTGGGGTCATAGGCTTGGGCCCTGATACGCAAGACACCGGCAAAATCATCGTAATCGATGAAGACTCTGGACAGGAAATGGCGATGGAACCACTCCATGTCCTTGAACCATAGGCGCGAGAAGAGATCGCGCCTTGCGTCGCTGTAGTGCGTCCGCAGGTCGAGCGCGGCATCCAGTTTCTTGAGCATATCCACGGACAGCAGATATTCCCGCAATAGGAGCTGATCCGTGCGATTCACTCCGGCGACGCCGGCGATCAGCATGGACAGATCGAAACTGGGGGCCGCCACCGAGTCGGTCTTGCGGATGATGACACTGGACTCCGAAACATACCGGTCCGAGGCCACCGCCAGCCAGTACGTCACGGTCAGTACGGCCATCCCCAGGCTGAGCCAGATCAGAGATGAAAACAGTCGGATGGAAAACCAGTTGTTCCTGATTCGCTGAAGGTACTGCCTCAGGCCCTTGTCGGATTTACCTTGTGGCGCTGTCGTGATGCTCACATCGTGTCCTTATAGGCCTTGAGTGCTTCGTCGACTGCATCGAACCATTGGGCCTTGCCTTGGTAGAGGAAAATCCCGGCCTGACAGAATTGCTTGAGTGTGCCTTCGTCGTGAGCCACCATGATCAGCCCGGCCCGATGGGTCATGGCCTTGAAGGCAGCCACCGCCTTTTTGCGAAAAGCCGCGTCACCGGCCGCCGTGACCTCATCGGAGATATAGATGTCGAAATCGAAGGCCAGGGAAAGCGCGAACTGCAGACGGGAGCGCATACCGGAGGAATAGGTGCTCACCGGTTCATCGAAGGACTCGGCCAGTTCGGAAAAGCTCTGGATGAAGGCCAGGCGTTCGGCCAGATCTGCCTCGTGACCGTGTACCCGGCAGACGAACTTGGCGTTCTGGCGCCCGGTCAGGGTGGGTTCCAGCCCCCCCTGCCCCATGGGCCAGGAAAGCCGGCAATGACGTTCCACTCGACCCTTGTTGGGATGATCAACGCCCCCGATGATGCGCAGCAGGGTGGATTTGCCCGCGCCGTTCGCACCGATCAGGCCTACATTGACCTTGGCCGGAATCGTCAGGGTGATGCCTTGCAGGACCCATTTTCCAGGGCCATGCTCGGTCTTGTAGCGCTTGTGCAGATCCTCGATAGCGATCATCGCATCACCAGCTGCACGGCAAAGCGGCGATAGAGCAGCAGGCCAAGAAACAGAGCCACCACCGCCCAGACCAGGAGATACACCATGCTTACGCCCGGAACGGCATGGTAATAGGAGAAAAAACCCATGCGCACGAGTTCCAGCCCATGGGCAATGGGATTGATCATCAATAGGTCACGCCAGGGTTGCGGTACGGTCGCCAGGGGCCAGACGACGCCGGAGATCAGATAGAGCGGCAGCATGACGATCTTGAGTACATGCTCCATCTCCGGCACGAGTTCCATCAGGACCGATGCCACCAGGCCGTAACCCAGACCAAACAGCCATAACCCGAAGGCCGCCACCAAGGCCAGCAGCGGGTCGTGGGGCATGACGTCATGACCCAGCAGGGCAGCGACGGAAAGGATGATGACGGAGACGATGGCCATCAGGAAGGATTCCAGCACAGCGCGGGCGATGGCGGGGTCGAAGGGTTTGACCTGGCGATAGGTGAACAGGGACTTGCTCGAATCGACGGCGTAGGTGACCTGCACTGCCGTACGGCGAAACAGGAAGAAGGCCAGCATACCCACGATGATCCAGACTAAGACATCGGCATTGCCCACGGCGCGCATGCGGATAACGATGAAAAGAAAGGCAATGAAGCCGATGTGCAGGACGGGCTCGGCCAGCAGCCAGAACCAGGCCATGCGCATGTCGAACAGTCGATCCAGCGCCTCGCGCAGGAAGATTGCCCGCCAGACGGCGAAGGAAACGGCCAGTGGGCTGCGCATCAATTGCCCATGGCCCGGTTGAGCGTCACGCTGGGCACCGCAACCGACACCACCAGCCTGAGGAATTTGTTGAATTCCGCTTCCGGCGAGTTGGCCACGTAGATCACGTCCCGATCCTGCACAGGGAAGTTCTGCGTAACGAAGAAAGAGGCGGGATCACGCAGGTCCAGCTGATAAATCACGGGCACCGCCGCGGGCTTGCCCTCCTCAACCTGGCCGTCGATCAGCCGGGCGTCCTCGAAACGGAACACGAAGACACCGCGGGCATCGGCCCGGTTGTCGTTCAGGCCCCCTGAACGGGCCAGAGCCTGGGCCAGGGAAATGCCCTGGGCCTCGAAGGGTATTTCCTCGTTCTTGCCGGTGGCGCCCAGCACGGAAAAGCTTTGTGGCTGATACAGGGCCGTCACCACGTCCCCCGGCTTGAGCAGGATGTTCTGTCGGGGATCCCGGATGACGGCATCGAAGGGCATGGTGGCGGTAACCTTGTCCCGTGAGAGCTGCAGCGTCATGCGGCTGACCTGCTGCTTCACACCGCCACCAGCGGCGATGGCGTCCAGCAGCCGCTCGCCCTTCGGGGTCAATGGCATCCGGGTGCTGGTGTTGACCTCGCCCACTACCGTGACGGTAGAGGTGTTGTTCTGGATGACCCGTGTCAGTACCTGAGGCCTGTTGGCCTTGCCTGTGAGCCGCTTGACGATGTCCGCCTCGATTTCCTGCGTGGTGCGGCCCTTGACCAGCACCTGGCCGGCAAAGGGTATGGTGATCATGCCCTCCTGGGTGACCATCTGCTGCGGGAAGGTCACCACCCGGGTGGTGGTCGATCCTGCCCCGGGATCCAGCACCACGGCGCCAAAGAGCATGGCGGGCGGCGTCTCCCAGACCGACACCTCGAGGATGTCGCCCGGACCGATGAGGTAATTGTTGCCGGCCGTGCTGGGAAAGAGCTCGGCGAACCGGATGGATTTCTTGCTGTCGGCCAGTCTTCTGGCCAGGGCATCGCTGACATCGATGAGGCGGATACCTTCGATACGCCCGGTGTCGTGCCTTTCCTGCACCAGCTCCCGGCTCGCACCGGAACCGGACAGCCACGCCGGATAGGTGGCGCAACCGGACACGAGGAAGGTCGCCACCGTCGAGACCAGCGCCAGGAAACTGCTCCTGTGTTCACGAAACACGGGCATGCTCATGTATTGATTCGACTTTGATGCAGGAGTTTGAGCACATGCTCCAAGTCCTTGTCCGTATGCAAGGCGGAAAGAAAGAAGCGCAAGCGGGCGGCCTTCTCCTCCACCGCGGGGTAAATGATGGGCTGTACGTTGATCCCGGCTTCGAAAAGCCAGTTCGACAAGCCTACGGCCTTCAATGAACTACCGGTGATCATGGGCACCACCGCATGGCCCTGGGCATAGCCGGTATGCAAGCCGATGGCCTGCACACGTTTCAGGAAATGCTGTGCCCTGTCATGTAGACGTTGTACCCGCTCAGGCTCCCGCAGCATGAGACGCAAGGCCGCCAGGGAGGCTGCCGCCAATGGTGGCGCCATGCCCACGCTGTAGACGAAACCCGGGGCGGCGTATTTCAGGTGCTCCACCAGGGCCCGCTCGCCAGCAATGTAACCGCCACAGCCGGCCAGGGTCTTGGAGAAGGTACCCATCCAGATGTCCACCTCCTTGCCCGCCACACCATAGTGTTCCCGAATGCCCCGCCCCGTTGCACCCAGTACCCCCAGAGCATGGGCCTCATCCACCATGAGAAAGGCCTTGTGACGGCGTTTTATGTCGACGAGGGTCGGCAGATCCGGAATGTCGCCATCCATGCTGTAGAGGCCCTCGACCACGATGAGCACGCGCTCGAACTGACTCCGCAGGCTGGACAGCAGGGTATCCAGGGTTGCCGTGTCATTGTGAGGGAAACCGCGCCGTGTGCTGCCCGCGAGCCGGATGCCTTCGAGGACACTGTTGTGGATGAGGCTGTCGTGGACGATCAGGTCCTTGGGTCCGAAGAGATAGCCGATGGTACTGACGTTGGTGGCGTGCCCACTCACGAAGGCGATGCAGTCGTCCACCTCGTAGAGTTCCGCGAGGGCATTTTCCAGCTCTCGCTGGATGGGACGCTCGCCGGCCACGAGCCGGCTGGCCGAAACCGAGGTGCCGTAACGGTCGACGGCATCCTTGGCGGCCTTGCTGACAGCAGGATGCCCCGCAAGACCCAGATAGTTGTAATTCGAAAAATTGATGTACTCCCGACCCTCGATGCGGGTGGTGGCCCCTGCCACCCCGTCGTGGGAGCGAAAGAAGGGATTCTCCAGGCCCAAGCGCTTTGCCGCCGCCTTGGGAACCAGCATTTTTTCATAGCCGGGATGGCGATCGAATCGGGTGAAGGCCTCCGGAATCGACATGTGGGCATTGGTGCGCGATGCCGGCATGACCGGGGACATGGCCTCCACGCCATGCTTTCTGCCCAGTATGCGTTCGATGAGTTGCGCCTTGGTTTTCTGCGCCAGATTGGGTTTACTCATGGGACGATGCCTGTTCCGGTTTTTGCATGTCTGTGCGCGGACGTGCTCAACAACTCGATTTCATCCTGGCTAAGGGTTTCCCCATGCTGGCGTGCGATACCGGAAATCAACTCGGTGGCTGCGCGCTTCTCTGCCTCTTCCGGATCTTCCCCGCACAACTTTTCCACGATGCGGGCGGCAACCCTCTCCACTGTAGGTGCCTCGCTGAGCATCATGGCCGGCAACTGGAGGCCAAAACGCTGCTCCAGTCCCAGGGCCAGTTCCACGGCCATGAGGGAATCCATGCCCAGATCGTGCAGCGAGCGGTTGGGTTCGATGCGTTCCGGAGCGATGCACAGGATCTGGGCCACCTCCTGGATGACCAGGCCGCACACGATCCCGCTCACCTCTGCCGGAGGCCGGTCGGCAATGAGGGCGCGGATATCCAGGGACTCCCCCGTCTGTGGCAGGCTTTGACGATGGCGATTGAGATGCCCGAAGCGCACCCCTGATGCGGAGGGCAATAGACGGGCCAGCACATTCCAATCGAAGTTGGCCGGGATGTACAGGCCGGTACCGTGCACCAAGGCCCGGTCCAGCTCCGCAAGGGCTTCGGCCATACCCATGGGCGGCTTGCCCAGACGCTGCTCCAGGCTGTCCTTGACGGCCCGGTTGCGCAGCAGGTAACCCGCATCGGCGATGGGCCCCCAGGCAATGGCGGTGGCAGGCAGCCCCAATTGGCGACGCAGGCTGACCAGGCCCTCCAAACCGGCGTTGGCTGCCACATAGTTGGCCTGGCCCGGATTGCCCAAAACCGTGGTCACGGAGGAATACAGGACGAAGTGGCCAAGAGGGATGTCCAGCGTGGCCTGATGCAGATGCCAGGCACCCAGGAGTTTGGCATCGAGAACACGTTCTATGCCTGCTGCATCCAGGTTGGCAAGTAGGCGATCGTCGAAGACCGCGGCCGCATGCAGTACGCCCCGCAGCGGGGGCAGGGTCTGTCGGACCCGTTCCACCAAGGCCTTCACGGCCCGGGCATCGGTGATGTCACAGGCCAGGGCATGGGCCTCCACCCCCTGGGCCGCCAGGGTCTCGAGGACCTCCTGGGCCCCCGGGGTGGACGGTCCCCGCCGCCCCACCAGTACCAGGTTGCCCACACCACGATCTGCAAGCCAACGGGCGGAGGCCAGACCAAAACCCGACAGGCCTCCGGTGACGATCCAGGTGCTGTCCTGTTCGAAGCGAAGAGGCCTGGGCACCTCCACCGGAACTCGCAGGGGTGGCCGGGAACCCATCATGTTGACGACGATCTTGCCAATATGCCGTGCCTGCTGCATGACACGGAAGGCATCCACGATGTGCTCGGCAGCAAACCCACGATGGGGCAGAGGTGTCAGCACCTCCTCGCGGAACAGGGCCATGACCTCGCGGAAGAGCCGGGCAGCCTGGCCGGGACGTTCGGTCAGCAACTGGTCGGCGTCGATGCCAAAATAGCTGATGTTGTGCCTGAAGGGACGCAGGCCCAGGGGGGTGTTCTCGAAGAAGTCCCGCTTACCCAGCTCCAGGAAGCGGCCAAAGGGTTTGAGCACATCCAGACCACGGCGCATGGCCTCCCCTGCCAGGGAGTTGAGTACCACATCCACCCCCTCACCACCCGTGGCGTCACGGATGTCGTCGGCAAAGGCCAGGCTGCGGGAATCGAAGACATGATCTGCTCCCAGCAGGGTGACGAAATCACGTTTTTCCTCACTGCCTGCCGTGGCGAAGATCTCCGCCCCCAGGTGACGCGCAAGCTGGATGGCAGCCATACCCACCCCTCCGGCGGCACCGTGGATCAGGACGCGCTCGCCGGGTTGCAGGTCGGCCAGGTGCTTCAGGGCGTAGTACACCGTGAAGAAGGCCGTGGGTACGGTGGCGGCAGATTCGAAGCCCCAGCCCACCGGCACGGGAGCCATGGCATTTGCCCGAGTGACGACATGACTGGCGAAGCATGCGGTGCCGAAGCCCATGACGGCATCACCAGGCATCAGATCCCTGACCCGGGCTCCCACCCGGCTCACCACCCCGGAAAACTCCAGACCTAGGCTGGCACCGGCAAAGCCGTTTTCCACGGCCTCGTCCGGCAACAGGCCCATGACATACATGACATCACGGAAATTCAGGCCCGTGGCCCGAGTGTGCACCTCGATCTCCTCATCCCCCAAGGGACGTTCGGCGGCAGGCAGCCACTGGAGGTTGCGCAACTGCCCGGGCATATGGAAATCCAGGCGGAAACGGCTGTCCTGCGGGGCAATCTGGGGGGAAGCCGCGGCCTCCTCGCGCAGCACCAGGCAGTGGCGCGCCTGGGTGGAAAGCACAACTTCATTGGCACCATCCGGCCGCAGCAGCTCATTCTCCAGCCGGGCCAGGGTATCTAGCGTCATGGGGTCGCAGGCCAGATCGATCAGCGTGCAGGCAAGCTGCGGGCATTCGTTCATGACCACGCGGGCGAAACCCCAGATGGCCGTCTGTGCCGGGTTGGTCGCTACGCCGCCGGGCAGGTCCGAGGCCAGGGCACCGCCACGCGTGACCAGCCACAGGCGTGGAGGATCGTCCCGTGGCCCGGTGAGGGCCTGGACATCCTGCAACAGCCTGACCAGAGTGGCTCGGACCCGCTCCACGTCATCTTGCCAGCCCAACAGATACACCACGTGCGCAAACGGTTTGGACATGACCAACTGCTCCGCCAGCGCAACCTGCTGAGCCATGGACTCCAGGCGCCTGCGCAGCCGATCCGCCAGGGGTCGTGAGGCCTCATCCACCAGCAGCAGCCAGGAGGCCACCGCGGGTGCGGGCAGTTCCTCGGCATGATCAGCTCCACGCCTGGCCTGCAACAGATAGGCACCTTCGGGCAGCCCCTCTGCGGCAGGTTCGAGGAACAGCTCGCAATCCGAAAAACCCGCCTCCATCAGGATGCGTTGCCAGGCCTGGGGCTGCAAAAGGGAAGAGACCGGTGCCTCGGCTGAATTTGGCTGGACCCGCCACCAGTCCGGGTCGATGCCCTCCAGGAAATCGGCACTCCAGTCGGGATGCCTTTCCACCAGCAGCAGCAGACCGTCGGGTACCAGCCAGCGCCAGACCTGCTGCAGGGCCGCCTGGGGAACATTGGTCCGGTGTAGGCTGTGTTGCAGTATGACGATGTCGAATGCCGGGGGCAGCCTTTCGGATGTGGAAAGCATCCAGTCCTGGGCCGTCAGGCTCGCCACGACTGCATTGACATGATCCTGATATTCGGCCTGCAGGCGGCTCTGCAGGGCCTCATCCGACACCGCCAGCACATAATCCAGACGATCCTCAGGCAGGGCCGCCATGAGGGTTTTGGGCAGCTCACTGGCGCCGGCGGCGATTTCCAGGACTCGCAGTCGGCGCGTGGCCGGCCAGGCCTCCGCCAGGCTGTTGAGGCGTTCTTCCAGAACCACGCGCATCCCCAGGAACCCTGGGGCAGTATCGTAGAGCACCTCCGCCACTGGGGATTGCCGCAACTCTCGCGCCAGAGCCTGGCCATCCAACTCGCCGCACAGTAGGGCCGGCAATTGTCGACCCACCCGTCCCATGAGGGTCAGGTGGGGAAGACAGGCAGGCGAATCCCGCAGCAGGCTTTGCCACAGCGTCGCCGCAGCAGGAAGATCCACATCCTCCACCACCGACCAGCGGTCCTGGCTGATCTGCAGGAGTCCCTCCTGGACCAGCAGATTCACCAGCCAGCGGCCGTATGAGGTGCGCAGGCTGTGCTGCCAATCCGCCGGTCGTTGTTGGGCCAGTAGCCGGCAGGCCTCGTAGGCGAAGGACAGTGCCAAGGCTTCGATGAGAGGGAGCGTCTCCTTGAACCAGAGATGGCGTTGCCCGGTGATTTCCGCCAGGCGGCCACGGGCGCACACGGCCAGGTTCTCCAAACCGGTCGACGGCCAATGCCCTTCTTCCCCGGGGTGGGGTTGTAACCAGGGGACGATACGCCAGTTGGATATCCTTCCCGAATCGCTGCGCTTGAGAACCGCGGCCCGAAAGCGGCAGCCTTCGAGCCTGGCCACCAGGGTACCGCTCCCATCCAGTAACTCAAAATCCGCCAGGACCGAGCGGGCGCCGCGGTGCCCCAGTCTTGCCCGCAACCGGACAACCTCTCCTCCACCCCAGTGCTCTAGCCTGCCCGTCCTCACGGGCAACAGGGCAATGCCCTGGCCCGCTTCGATATCCTTGGCGAAGAAATCCACGAGGGATTGAAAGCATACGTCCAGCAGTGCCGGGTGCAGGAGATAGGTCCGGGTCTGTAGGCCCTCCGGCACCTGCAGGCTGACCTCCAGGCTGCCCTGTCCCAGTCTTGCCTCCCGCAACCCCTGGAAGGCGGGGCCATAGCCCAGGCCTATGGATGCTGCGAGGCGGTAATGGATTTCTCCCGTCAGCACCTTGGTCGGGGCCGTGACCGCTTCGATTCGGGGGATGGCTCGTGTTTGCGTGGGCTCCAGCAGGCGTCCGGTGGCATGCAGGGTCCATTCGTCATGGCTGAGACGCTGGCGGCTCTTGATCTGGAAGCCACCATCCCGGGGATTGAGCAGCAGGCGCAGACTGCGGCCCTGCTCAGGGGCCAGAACCATGGGGGTGACGATATCCAGGTCTGCGACAACGAAATGTGTCTCCCCCAGCCATTCACGGGCGGCCGCCAGGGCCATCTCGGCATAGGCGGCACCGGGGAAGAGCATGGCACCACCCACCTGGTGATCGGCCAGCCAGGGGAGCACCCCCGTATCCAGGATGTTCTCCCAAGTGAATTCCCCATCGGGCAGGCGCCAGCCCAGCAAGGGGTGTACCCGCCGGCGATCGATGGCAAGCAGGCTTTCACTGGTCCTGGGGTGCCAATGACGCTCCCGCTGCCAGGGATAGTTGGGCAGGCGTACCCAGGGGAGAGTTTGGGGAAACCAGGCATCCCGTTCGCGCAAGTCACCCAAAAGCTGAATGCGCAGGATGGTCTCTTGGAATCGCTGCACGCCATCGTCGTTGCGCACCAGAGTGGGCATCACCCGAGCCTGGATGTCGGCGGCCGCCAGGCATTCACCGATATAGCGTTGCAGGATGGCATGGGGTCCGATTTCGACAAAGATCCGGCATCCCAGCGCGGCCATCCGGTTGACGGCCTCGGTGAAGCGTACCGGCTCACGCACGTTGCGCCACCAATAACGGGCGTCCAGCGTGTCGCCCGAATGCACCTCACCCGTGACCGAGGAAACGAAGTGGGCCTTGCAGGCGGCTGTAGGGGTCAGGCCCGCCAGCCGCACGACAAGCTCTTCCTCCATGGGCGCCATATGTCGGCTATGGAAGGCATAGTCCAGGTCCAGTATGCGGAAGAACATGCCCTTGCTCCTGACCCGATCCTGGATACGCAGCAAGGTCTCTCGGTCTCCCGTCAGGGTTACGTTCTCCGGACTGTTAAAGCCGGCCAGTTCCACCCGGGGTGGATCGATCCCTTCCATCTCTGCCGACTCTTTCGCCAGCTCCGCCAACACCTCCGCGACGGTCCTGGCCGACATGCCCGCGGCAGCCATGCACCCCGAGCCTCGGGTCTTGGCCTGCACCTGGCTGCGGGTACAGATGACCAGGATGGACTGCTCCAGGTCCAGGGCCCCCGCCGCCCAGGCCGCCGCCACCTCTCCCACACTGTGGCCAGTGACGGCATCCGGTTTGATTCCTGCCTCTTCAAGCAGCCGGGTGATTGCCACCTGGATGGCAAAGAGCAAGGGCTGGGCCACGGTGGTGTCATCGAGCCTGGAGTCGGTCTGCGCGGTATTCAAGGCGTCCAACAGGGAGAAGCCGGCGTGGGGCTGCATGACCTCATCCAACTCGCTGAGCAGACTGGCGAAACGGGGGGATTCTCGTTGCAGCGCACGCCCCATTCCCAGCCACTGACTGCCGTTGCCGGAGTAGACGAAGGCCACACCACCACCTTGGGGCAAGGCGTCTTCAAGATAGACCTGGGGGGCCGCTCCATTCTCGGCAAAGCGCTGCAGCTGGCCTACAGCGGTTTCCGGGGTATCCGCATGCAACACGAGCCGCTTTTGCAGACGTGCGCGCCGCCAAGCCGCGGCCTGGACCAGGGTGCGATAGTCCGCTTGGGTAGCGGATTCCAGGTGCGTGGCGTAGCACCGCGCCAGATCACGCAGGGCAGCATGCGTGTGGGCGGAAAGAAACAGTGGAGGCAGGACCGGCTGTGTGGGATCCTGACCGATAGCGGAATCGGGGATCGGATCGATAGCCCCAGCCTGCGCCGAACTCCGTGCCGTATTGGGGACATGGGCCTGCAGCAGCACATGGGCATTGGCCCCACCGAAGCCAAAAGAGTTCACCCCAGCAATCAATGGCCGGCCAGAAGGAGTCGGCAGGTCTGTATATTTCCTGCACAAGGTCAGGTTGAGGCCCTGGAAATCGATCTGGGGATTCGGCGCTTGCAGGTGCAGGGCCATCGGCAGGGCACGATTTTTCAGGGCGAGCACCGCCTTGACCAGCCCGGCCATGCCGGAGGCCGCCTCCAGATGCCCCAGGTTGGCCTTCACCGAACCCACGGGCAAGGGTGTGTCGCGTTCCTGTCCATAGACCAGACCGATGGCCCTGGCTTCCACCGGATCCCCCACCGCCGTGCCGGTACCATGGGCCTCGATGAAATCGACATCCCCGGCGGCCAGGCCACAGCGGCTCAGCACCTGGCGCATGAGCTCGGCTTGAGCTTCGCTGCTGGGAATAGTGATGCCCGTCTTGCGCGCGCCATCCGTGTTCACACCACTGGCCAGGATGACGGCCTGGATATCATCCCCCTCGGCCAGCGCCCGTTCATAGGGCTTGAGCAGCAGGACGGCACCGCCCTCGGAACGCACGTAACCATCTCCGTCCGCGTCGAAAGCGCGACAGCGTCCAGTGGCCGACAGCATGGAGGCCTTGGTGAAACCCACGAAGGGATAGGGATGCAACAGCAGGTTCACCCCTCCCACCAGCGCCGTCGTGGCCTCCCCAGTCTGCAGCGCACGACAGGCATGGTGCAGGGCCACCAGTGAAGACGAACAGGCCGTATCCACTGCCAGGGAGGGGCCGTGCAAATCGTAGAAATAGGACAGACGGTTGGCGGCGATGCTGAGGGTGTTGCCCGTCATGGTATGGGCGGACAGACTGGCCAGATCGTCCAATCCCCGGGTGCCGTAATCCAGGGACGAGATACCCACATACACCGCGCAGTCGGAGCCCGCCAAGCTCGAAGGCAGCACCCCGGCGTTTTCCAAGGCCTCCCAGGACAGCTCCAGAAGCAAACGCTGCTGGGGATCGAGCCAGGCCGCCTCACGCGGGGAAATGCCAAAGAAGTCCGCATCGAACCCGTCGATGTCTGGCAGCACCCCGGCGGTAAAGGTGATGCTGCGCCCCGGTTCGGAGCGCCTGGCATGCTGCAGTTCGTCAGTCGCCCAGCGCTCGGCCGGAACCTGACTGATCAGGTCACGCCCATCCCTCAGGGCAGCCCAGAGGCTCTGCTCATCGTTGCAGCCGCCAGGAAAGCGGAAGGCCATGCCAACGATGGCAATGGGGCGCAAGACGTGTTTCAAATTCCTATCCCTGATGCCTGTTGCATCCCGCTTGGTGCAAAGACCATAGCCACGTGAAGATCAACAGGGCAATAAGCGGACCTTTAGGTCCTGTTATTGGATCACCGCCATCCTGGAATGAATCTCCATGTGATACTTTTTCCCGGTGTTCGAATACTTGGATTGGGCACACCTGCCTAAGGCCAACTGCAATCGGAAAGCAGCAATGGTAGGCGCGATTGGACTCGAACCAACGACCCCCACCATGTCAAGGTGGTGCTCTAACCAGCTGAGCTACGCGCCTAAGGTCGGGGCGGATTCTATCCAAAGCCGTTCTCTTGGGGCAACGGGATTTTCTCCGCATCCGGTGCATGTCGGGGCGTGGTGGGACGGCATAAGGGGCCATGCTTCATTTCCATCCATCGTGCACGGGATCGCGTCCCGAGCGCCTGCCCCGCCAATGTCAGCGGACGGGGGCCGCAAACACGCCGTTTCTGTGCCGAATCCGGTCCGACAGCTAGAATCGCGGAAGTTCATCACAGCATCCTGCTTCCATGCCCCGCCAGATACTGGTCACTTCCGCCCTGCCCTACGCCAACGGCTCCATCCACCTGGGCCACCTGGTGGAATACATCCAGACCGATATCTGGGCTCGTTTCCAGCGCATGCGGGGGCACAGCTGCATCTACTGCTGCGCCGACGACACCCACGGCACTCCCATCATGCTGCGTGCGGAGAAGGAGGGCATCACCCCTGAGGCCCTCATCGAGCGGGTGTGGCACGAGCACAAACGGGACTTCGACGGCTTTCACATCGCCTTCGACAATTACCATTCCACGCACACGCCGGAGACCCGCCACTACGCCGACACCATCTACACCCGTCTGCGGGACGCCGGGCTCATCGAAGTGCGGGCCGTCGAGCAGTTCTTCGACCCGGTCAAGCAGATGTTTCTGCCGGATCGCTTCGTCAAGGGGGAGTGTCCCAGGTGTCACGCCAGGGATCAGTATGGCGACTCCTGTGAAGTATGCGGCGCGGCCTACCTGCCCACGGAACTGATCGATCCATATTCCGCCGTGTCCGGCGCCGCACCGGTACGCAAGGAATCGGACCACTACTTCTTCAGACTCTCGGATCCGCGCTGCGTGGAGTTCCTGCGCACCTGGATCGTGCCGCCCCAGGTCCAGGCAGAAGCGGCCAACAAGCTGAACGAGTGGCTGGAGGGTGGCCTGGCGGATTGGGACATCTCCCGGGACGCACCATACTTCGGCTTCGAGATTCCGGATGCGCCGGGCAAGTATTACTACGTGTGGCTGGACGCCCCCATCGGCTACCTGGGCAGTTTCCGGAACCACTGCGACAGGCACGGCCTGGACTTCGACGCCTACTGGAAGCCGGATTCCGGCGCTGAGGTGTACCACTTCATCGGCAAGGACATCCTCTACTTCCATGCCCTGTTCTGGCCGGCGGAGCTGCACCACTCCGGCTTCCGCACTCCTACGGGAGTGTTCTGCCACGGCTTCCTGACCGTGAACGGCGCCAAGATGTCCAAGAGCCGGGGGACCTTCATCACGGCAGAGAGCTACCTGCGCCACCTGAACCCGGAATGGCTGCGGTACTACTACGCCGCCAAGCTCAACGGCAGCATGGAGGACATCGACCTCAACCTGGAAGACTTCGCTGCCCGCGTAAACAGCGATCTTGTGGGCAAGTACGTGAACATCGCCAGTCGCTGCGCCGGCTTCATAAGCAAGCGGTTCAATGGTCGGATTTCAGGGGAAGAATTACCAAAGCTTGATCCATCCCCATACATTGCCCAGCAGTCTCAGGAAGAAATGCAAAGAAAAATGGAGGCTGCCCGTAAAACCCCGTCGGGCCCAGGCTTTATCGCCCACGCGAAAGGGTACATCGTCCAACCTCAATTCGATGAAACCGACATTGTTGGGTGGTCCCAGGCAAGAGGGGTGGAAATCGCGCAAGCATATGAGGATAGAAACTTTGCCCTTGCGCTACGGTTGATCATGGAGCTGGCGGACATCGCGAACCGATACATCGCGGAGCGGAAACCTTGGGAGATGGCCAGGCAGGAGGATCGCGACAGTGAGCTACACGAAGTCTGCTCGGTTGCCCTCACCTTGTTCCGTAACCTCACGGTGTATTTGAAACCGGTGTTGCCCGTGCTTGCGGAGCAAGTGGAATCCTTCCTCAACGTCGCTCCATTGACCTGGGCAGATGTTCTGAGCCCCTTGCCGCCCGGCCATGCCATCAACGAGTACCAGCATCTGATGACCCGCATCGACCCCAGGAAAATCGAGGCCATGGTGGAAGAAAACCGACGGAATCTGGCCCCCGCCCCCACCCCCGAGCCGGCGCCGGCACGCCACGCCGAGCACCAGCAGCACGTGGCCCAGACGGACGAGGCCAAGGTGCCCGAGTCGCGGCACATCGGTATCGACGACTTCACCAGGGTGGATCTGCGGGTGGCCCGCATCGCCAACGCCGAGCATGTGGAAGGCGCGGACAAGCTGCTGAAACTCACCCTGGACCTGGGCACCGAAACCCGCACCGTGTTCGCCGGCATCAAGGTTGCCTATGACCCGGCCAGCCTGGTGGGACGGCTGACGGTGATGGTGGCCAACCTGGCACCGCGCAAGATGAAGTTCGGTATGAGCGAGGGCATGATCCTGGCCGCATCCGACGATCAGGGCCGGCCTTTCCTGCTCGCCCCCGACAGCGGTGCCCGGCCGGGCATGCGCATCAGATAGGTGCTGGCATGCTGACCCGCCACCTGCGCATCACAGGCCGGGTCCAGGGCGTGTGGTATCGGGAGTCCATGCGCCGGGAGGCAGAACGCCTGCAGGTCAACGGCTGGGTGCGCAACACCCTGGATGGGGCGGTCGAGGCCGTGATCCAGGGTGAAGAGGCCGCGGTGGAAGCCCTCATCGCCTGGGCCCGCGAAGGCCCGCCTGCGGCACGGGTGGAAGGTGTGAACGTCTCACCCGCGAGCGGTCGTTTCCAGGGTTTCGAGCGCCTGCCCACCACCCGAGGAGACACCGGATGATGCGCAGGCCGACATTGCGATGGCTGTGAGGTGGCATGCTGACAACCACAGCAAGGGATTTCTCCCTCCGGTCGACATGACAGACGGGGATCGATCGCCGGTCGATATGACTGTGGCGTGGCTTCTCCACCCGCCGTAAGGGCCGGCAGCCCTGCCGGTCATTTCCACGACCTGCCAGCCCGACGCCGAGGCCCACCGAACCGGCATCTGACCCGTCATGCCGGCACCCGGTCCTATCATTCCGGCATCTGGTCCTGTCGTTCCGGCACCTGACCCTGTCATTCCGAACGCAGTGAGGAATCTCGGCAAGCAGTCCACACCTTACCTCCTCGGCGTCCAGCCACACGCCATTCCGAGCGCGGTGCGGGATCGGATATAACGCCCTGCACTGGCGACAACGCATCCCAGCCTCCAAGATGACTAGGCCCGTGGCCTCAGTCCCAGGCAGAAATCCGCCACCAAGCCTTCGCCGGTCCGCACCAGGTCGAAGCTCTCCGGGTCCAGTAGCCAGTTCCGGATCAGGCCATCCACCAGGGCATACAGGCCTATGACCGTGCGTTCGATATCCGTGCCTGGGTCCACCTGGCCCTTGGCCACGGCGTGGCGCAAGCCCTCCTGCATATCACGCAGGCAGTGACGGCGGCTCTCCTGCTGCCTGACCAGCATCTCCGCCATCTCACCCACGAATTCGCACTTGAAGCTGAAGATATCGAACACCCGCCTGGAACGAGGATCATTGGCCACCATGGCCAGAACGCCCAGGGTGGAATCCCGCATCTTGGCCAGGGGGTCCACGAGGGCCACGTCGGCCAGGGCCTGGTGCATGGCTTCCAGCGGCAGGTGCACACGGTCATTCATGGCCTGCAGCAGGGCCGCCTTGTTGGCGAAGTGCCAATAGATGGCACCCCGGGTCACGCCCGCAGCGGTCGCGATCTGCGTCAGGGTGGTGTGACCTACGCCCCTTTCACGGAAAACCTGTTCCGCCGTATCCAGGATGCGGGTGCGAGTTTCCTGGGCGTCTTCCTTGGTTCTGCGTACCATTTCTCTGGTGACCGAAAAATTTTCGCAATAGTAATACAAGTCCATATTTACATACATTCATGGATGTATGTATATTTCCGCTCTTACGCCTTGTCCCGGAGACCACCGTGAACCGCTTTCTGCCCGCGACCGTCGTCCTCCTTTCCCTCATTCTTTCCGCCTGTGGCAAGCAATCCGAGCAACAGGCCGGCGGTCCCTCCGGTAGCGGTATGCCCCCACCGGAGGTTGAGGTGATCAGCGTGACACCCGTGACCGTGCCCCAGACCATCTCGGCTCCCGGCCGACTGACACCGGTACGCGTGGCGCAAGTGCGGGCCCGGGTGGAAGGCATCCTGGAGCGGCGTGAATACACCGAAGGCAGCGAGGTGAAGGCAGGTCAGGTGCTGTTCCGTATCGACCGCCGCACCCTGACGGCCAGCCAGGAGGCCGCCAAGGCCACCCTGGCACGCGCCAAGGCCACGGCCCTCATCGCCGGCCAGAACCTGGATCGCCTGCAAGGCCTGAAGGACACCCAGGCCATCGCCAAACAGGAATATGACCAGGCCAAGGCGGCGAAGGCCCAGGCGGACGCGGACGTGGCCGCGGCCCAGGCCGCCCTGGCCCAGGCGGACATCAATCTGGCGTATGCCACGGTGACGGCCCCCATCTCCGGCCGCATCGGCAGGGCCCTGGTAACGGAAGGCGCCCTGGTCGGCCGGGGCGAGGCCACGCACCTTGCCACCATCGAGCAATACGACCCCATCTGGGTGGACTTCGCCCAATCCAGCGCCGAATTCATCCGCCTGCGCGAGGCGGTCAAGCGCGGCACCGCCAAGGCTACCCGGGCCACCGCCACCCTGATCCTGGAAAACGGACAGGAATATGGCCGTCCGGGCAGGCTGTTGTTCAACGACCTGAGCGTGGACCCCACCACCGGTTCCGTGGGTCTGCGCGCGGAGTTCGCCAACCCCGAGCGGGAGCTGTTGCCTGGCCAGTTTGTCACCGTGCGCCTCACCGTGGCCGAAGCGGAAAACGTCATGGTCGTGCCACAAAAGGCCGTGCAGGTCTCGCCCCAGGGCCAGATGGTGTTGCTGCTCACGCCCGAAGGCATGGTAGAGCCCCGGCCGGTGAAGACGGCCGGCCTGTCCGGCAGCGACTGGATCATCACCGAAGGCCTGCAAGGTGGCGAGCAGGTCATCGTCAATGGTCTGCAGAAGGTGCGTCCCGGAGCGCCGGCCAAGGCCGTCTCCGTCAAGCAAGCCCCCGTGAACGCCCGTTAAGGACGCGCCATGCTGCCTCGCTTCTTCATCGACCGTCCCATCTTCGCCTGGGTCATCGCCCTGGGCATCCTGCTCGCCGGCATCCTGGTCTTCCCCAAGTTGCCCGTCTCCCAGTATCCGGATGTGGCGCCTCCTGCCCTGCAGATCACCGCCACCTACCCGGGTGCGTCCGCCAAGGTGGTGGAAGACACCGTCACCACGCTCATCGAGCAGGAGATGAACGGTATCGAGAACCTGTTGTACATGGAGTCCAACAGTGACGCGACCGGCACCCTCGCCCTGACCATGACCTTCGCCACCGGCACGGATCTGGACATTGCCTCGGTGGAAGCGCAAAACCGCATCAAGCGGGTGGAATCCCGCCTGCCGGAGGAAGTCCGGCGCCAGGGCATCGTAGTGACCAAGGCGCGGCGCAATTACCTGGTGTTCCTCACCGTGTTCTCGCCGGATCAGAGTCGCAACGCCGTCGATCTGGGCAGTTTCGTGGCCGCCAATGTCCTCGATCCCATCCGGCGCGTGCCCGGCGTGGGGGAGGCGCAGCTGTTCGGCACGGAATACGCCATGCGCATCTGGCTGGACCCCCTCAAGCTGGCCAACTACGGCATGAGCCCAGGACAGGCGCTGGCGGCGGTACAGGCCCAGAACGTGCAGCTGGCCACCGGCGAGCTGGGCCAGGCCCCTGCGGTAAAGGGCCAGGAACTGGCTGCCACGGTCATCACCCGGGGCCGACTCTCCACACCGGAGCAGTTCGGCGACATCCTCCTGCGCACGGACGGTACCGGTGCCGCCGTGCATCTACGTGATGTGGCGCGCATCGAACTGGGGGCGCAGGACTACAACATCCGCGCCCGCCTCAATGGCCAGCCGGCCGCGGCCGTGGGCATCAAGCTGGCTCCCGGCAGCAATGCCCTGGCAACCGCCAGGGCGGTGCAGGCACGCATGACGGAACTGGCCAAATATTTCCCCGAGGGCATCAGCTGGGACGTGCCCTACGACACCTCGCGTTTCGTGGAGATCTCCATCCGCGAGGTGGCCAAGACCCTGGGAGAAGCCTTCCTGCTGGTATTTCTGGTGATGTGGCTGTTCCTGGGCAAGCTGCGCATCGCCATCATTCCCGCCGTGGTGGTGCCCGTGTCGCTGGTCGGCACCCTGGTAGGCTTGTATCTGCTGGGTTATTCCATCAATGTGCTGACCCTGTTCGCCATGGTGCTGGCCATCGGCATCGTCGTGGACGATGCCATCGTCGTGGTGGAAAACGTCGAGCGCATCATGTCCAGAGAGGGACTTACCGCACGCGAGGCCACCTACAAGGCTATGGGCCAGATCTTCGGCGCCATCATCGGCATCACCATTGTGCTGTCGGCGGTGTTCGTGCCCATGGCCTTCTTCAGCGGTTCCGTGGGCGCCATCTACCGTCAGTTCTCCGTCACACTGGTGACCACCATGCTGTTCTCCGCCCTCATGGCCCTGACCCTGACGCCGGCCATGTGCGCCACCCTGCTGCGTGGCCTGGAGCAGAGTGGCCTGGGGCATGTGTCCAAGGGATTGCTGGGCTGGTTTCACCGATTCTTCGAGCGCGTCACCGGGGGCTACGTGGGCGGCGTCTCACGCGCGCTCAAGGGCCCATTGCGCATGTTCGCCGTATACCTGGCCATCGTTGCCGGTACCGGCTGGCTGTTCGGCAAACTGCCCACGGGGTTCCTGCCGGACGAGGATCAGGGTTATCTCATCAGCATGGTGCAACTGCCGGCTGGGGCCTCCCAGGAGCGTACGGAAAAGGTCCTCTCCCAGATGGAACAGTTCTATCTACGGCAGGCGGAAGTGGAAAAGGTGGTGGGCGTACTGGGCTTCTCCTTCCTGGGCAAGGGGCAGGACGCGGCCATCGCCTTCGTGCGCTTCAAGGACTGGGATGAGCGTCCCGGCCAGGAACATCACGCCCTGACCATCGTACAACGCGCCAACCAGATGCTGTACGGCATCAAGCAGGCCATGATCTTCGCCGTCAACCCACCCTCCATTCCGGAACTGGCGGCCGTGGGGGGATTCGACTTCCGCTTGCAGGACCAGTCCGGCCTGGGTCGCGGAAAGCTCATGGAGGCCCGTAACCAGATATTGGGTCTGGCCTCGCAGGACCCCCGCCTGGTGGGGATACGCCCCGAGGGCAAGGAGCCCGCCACGCAACTGTTCCTGGATATCGATCGTGTCAAGGCCAGCAGCCTGGGCATCAACCTGGCGGAGCTCAACCAGACTCTGGCCGTGGCCCTGGGCTCCGCCTACGTCAACGACTTCATCCGCGATGGTCGCGTGCTGCGGGTGGTGATGCAGGTGGACGCCCCCGCCCGGGCCACGCCGGAAGGGTTGCTGTCCCTGCGCGTGCGCACGGCCCAGGACACCATGGTGCCCCTGTCGGAGATCGCCACGCCGCACTGGACCCTCGACTCACCCAAGCTGGATCGCTACAACGGCGTGCCCGCGGTGAAGATCGTCGGCAACCCTGCGCCGGGTTACAGCAGCGGTGACGCCATGCAGGCCATGGAAGAGCTGGCCACCAAACTGCCACCCGGCTTCGGCTACGAGTGGTCGGCCACCTCCTACGAGGAAAAGCTGTCCGGCACCCAGGCCCCCATCCTCTTCGCCCTGTCCATCGTCGTCGTGTTCCTGTGCCTGGCGGCCCTGTATGAAAGCTGGAGCGTACCCCTGTCGGTGCTCCTCGTGGTGCCGCTGGGAGTATTCGGCGCGGTGCTGGCCACCACCCTGCGCGACCTGCCCAACGACGTGTACTTCAAGGTGGGTTTCATCACCATCATCGGCCTGTCCTCCAAGAACGCCATCCTCATCGTGGAATTCGCGCGCCAGCTGGAGGCGCAGGGCAAATCCACCCTGGAGGCGGTGATGGGGGCCTGCCGCATGCGTTTCCGGCCCATCATCATGACCTCGTTCGCCTTTCTGTTCGGCGTCCTGCCCCTGGCCATATCCACCGGCGCCGGTGCCTCCAGTCGCCATGCCATCGGCACCGGCGTCATGGGCGGCATGGTCGCCGCCACGGTCCTGGGGGTATTCCTGATTCCCATCCTCTACCTGCTGGTGCGCCGCCTGTTCCCGGGGCCCGTCAAATACCACGGCGCCGCGCTGCAAGGAGACGAGCATGCATAAGACCGTACTCAGCGTACTAACCCTGCTTGCCCTCGTGGGCTGCGTCAATGTGCCCAGCCTGAGGCAGCCCGAACTGGACCTGCCCGGGACCTGGGGCGGCCCGGTTCAGGCAGAAGGGTCGCACAGCCGCCTGCCCGCGCCGGACTGGTGGAAATCCTTTGGTGATGCCCAGCTGGATGCCCTCGTCGAGGAGGCACTGACGCACAACACCGATATCCGCATGGCCGCCGCGAACATCGAAGAGGCACGCGCCAATCTGGGCATGACTCTGGCGGATGAAGGTGTGCAGGCGCAGGGCACGGTGGACGTGAAGCGCACGCGCCGCAGTCAGCGCGGCAGCATGCCCGCCCCGGGCAGCCCCATCAACGACAGCTTTCAGTTCCAACTCCAGGCTGCCTATGAGCTGGATCTGTGGGGCCGCCTGCGGGAAGCCAGCGAGGCCGCCCGGGCCGACCTGCTGGCGAGCGAATATGCCAGGGAGGTGGTACGAACCAGCCTCATCGGCGACGTGGCGCAGGCCTACTTCAGCCTGCGCGCCCTGGATGCGCAGCTGGACCTGGTGGAGCAAACCCTGGGCAACCGCCGTGCCGCCGAGGACCTGCAAAGATTGCGCCTGGAGGCCGGCGTGGCCTCGGAGCTGGACATGCGCCAGGCGCAAGCGGAGCGCGCCGCCCTGGAAGCCAACCGGGCCCAGTTGACGCAGACCATCGGCCAGCAGGAATTGGCCCTGGCCGTGCTGGTGGGGCGCAGCCCCCGCGCCCTGGTACAGGATGGCGTGACCCGCGGCCAGTCCCTGCAGGCGCTGCAGGGGCTGGTGGAACCGCCCGCCATACCCGTGGGCCTGCCTTCGCAGCTGTTGCAGCGGCGTCCCGACCTGCGCCAGGCCGAACAGCGGCTGCGCGCTGCCCACGCTCGCATCCGCGAGGCCAAGGCCGCCGTCTATCCGGACCTGGAGCTTTCCGCCTACCTGGGCTCGGAGAGCAAAGCCCTTGCCAACCTGTTCTCCGGCCCCGCCGCCGTCTGGGGCGTGGGCGTGGGCATCGTGCAGAGCATCCTCAACGGTGGGCGCACCCAGGCTGCCCTGGACATCCGCGACGCACAGCAGACCCAGGCCCTCCTTGCCTATGAGCAGACCGCGCGCCAGGCCTTCCGTGAGGTGCTGGACGCCTTGATCGTGCATCGCCAGGCGCGGGAACAGGCGCAGGCGGAAGACCGCCGCAGCGCAGCCCTGGGCAGCAGCCTGAACATTGCCGAACTGCGCTACCGCAATGGCCTCACCAGCTACCTGACGGTGCTGGATGCGCAACGCAACCTACTGCAGGCGGACCTCAACCGCATCGAGGCCCGCCGCGCCCAGCTGGTGGCGGCGGCCAGCCTGGCCAAGGCCCTGGGTGGTGGCTGGCAGGACAACCGCGAGGCTCGGGCAGATACCCTGACAAGCCGCGAGACGGCGAGCAATTGAACCCCGGGACGGAGCTTCGCGTCCCGTCCTCCCGGGCCGGCTCCGGTGGCACATTTGTCCCGGCCAGGCCCAGACCCTATCCTGACATCCTTTGTGCTCCCGCCAGACCATGTCCATCACCATCAAGACCCCGGAACAAATCGAAAAAATGCGCCTGGCCTGCCGCCTCGCCGGCGAAGTGCTGGACTTCATCACCCCCTTCGTGAAGCCGGGGGTGACCACGGGCGAGCTGGACAAGCTGTGCCATGACTACATGGTGGACGTGCAAGGCTGCATCCCCGCCCCTCTCAACTACGCCCCCAATGGCCACAAACCCTATCCCAAGTCCATCTGCACCTCGGTGAACCACCAGATCTGCCATGGTGTGCCCGGCGAGAAGGTGCTCAAGCCAGGGGATGTGGTGAACCTGGACATCACCACCATCAAGGACGGCTGGCACGGCGACACCTCGCGCATGTTCTATGCGGGCGAACCCTCCATCCAGGCCCGGCGCCTCACCGAAGTGACCTACGAGTGCATGTGGAAGGGTATCGCCGAGGTACGCGCCGGTGCCCACCTGGGCGATATCGGCGCGGTCATCCAGCGGCATGCCGAGGCACATGGCTTTTCGGTGGTGCGCGAGTTCTGCGGGCACGGCATCGGCGCGCGTTTCCACGAGGAACCCCAGGTCCTGCATTACGGCAAGGCCGGTACCGGGCCCAGGCTGGAGGCGGGCATGATCTTCACCATCGAGCCCATGATCAACGCCGGCAAGCGGGACATCCGCGTCCTGGGCGATGGCTGGACCGTGGTGACCAAGGATCACAGCCTGTCCGCACAGTGGGAGCACACCGTGCTGGTCACCCCCACGGGCTACGAGGTGCTCACCCTGTCTGCGGGCGCACCCCCGCCCCCCGCCTTCATCCAGGCTTGAACATGCGGTCCGGGGCGGTCGCGGCCTGGCGGGCGCGCATCGCCACAGGCCGCGCGCGGCTCATCGCCACCTATCTGGCCCGCCCGCATGCGGCCAGCCTGCTGGCGGGCCTGAGTCAGCTGACCGATGCGGTGTTGGCAGAAATCTGGGCCGCGCACGTATTGCCCGAAAACTCCGCCCTGGTGGCTGTGGGGGGCTACGGCCGGGGCGAGCTCTACCCCCATTCCGACGTGGACCTGCTCCTGTTGCTGGGGGATGAGGTACCCGTGCGCGAGCAGGCCCGGCTTGAGCCCCTGGTGGCCCTGCTCTGGGACGTGGGCCTGCCCATCGGCCACAGCGTGCGCACCCTGGCCCAGTGCCGGATCGAGGCCGCGCGGGACCTGAGCGTGCAGACCAACCTGCTGGAAGCACGCTGGCTGGCCGGCAACCTGCCCCTGTTCCAGCGCCTGCTCCAGGCACAAAGGGACTGGCTGGACCCGGTGGCCTTCTTCGAGGCCAAGCTGCTGGAGCAGGGCGACCGCCATCTGCGCCAATCGGACACGGCCCTGCTGTTGGAGCCCAACCTGAAAGAAAGCCCGGGCGGCCTGAGAGACCTGCACACCGTGCTATGGGTGAGCCAGGCCGCGGGTCTGGGTCACCGCCTGCAGGATCTGACCCGTTCCGGCCTGCTGCGCCGGAGCGAAGGCCGGACCCTGGGGAGGCAGCTGGATTTCCTGGCACACCTGCGCATCCGCCTGCATCTGGCCGCGAAACGGCGGGAAGATCGCCTGCTGTTCGAATTCCAGGAGGCCATCGCCACAGGTCTGGGTGTGACACCGCATCCCTCCCGCCGCGCCTCGGAACGTATGATGCAGCGCTATTACCGCGTGGCGCGCCATATCCGCCTGGTCAACGAGCTGGTACTCGGGGCGCTGCGCAACCGCCTGCATGCGCCGCCTCCCGCCCGGGCCCTGCCCCGCACCGATCACTTCCGTGCCGTGGGCGCCCTGCTGGACGCGGACGAGGAGGTCTTCGCGCGCCACCCGCACCTGCTTCTGGAAACCTTTCTGCTGCTGACCCGGGAAACCGAACTGCTGGGCTGCACGCCCCGGTTGCTGCGGGGCCTGTGGCGCGCTGGTCGCCTCATCGACGCCGATTTCCGCAAGGACACGCGCAACCACCGCCGCTTTCTCGAGCTCCTGGCCGCCCCCCGAGGGGTGACGCATGCACTGCGTCTCATGCACCGCCTGGGCCTGCTGGGACGCTACATCCCCCTGTTCGGCCGTATCACCGGACAAATGCAGCATGACCTGTTCCACATCTATCCGGTGGATGAACACACCCTCATGGTGGTCAGCAACCTGCGCCGCCTGGCCCTGAGTGGATACGCACACGAATACCCCCTGGCCCACCGGCTCATGTCGGATTGTCCGCGCCAGGACCTGCTCCTGCTGGCGGCCCTGTTCCACGACATCGCCAAGGGCAGGGGTGGGGACCACTCCCGGCTGGGCGCGCTCGACGCCCGGCGCTTCTGCCTCGGCCAGGGCCTGCCGCGGGAAGATGCCGAGCTCGTGGCCTGGCTGGTGGCCGAACACCTGAGCCTGTCCAACACTGCACAGAAACAGGATCTGTCGGACCCTATCGTCATCCGCCGATTTGCCCAGCGCTGCGGCAGCCTGGAACGGCTCACGGCCCTGTATCTGCTCACGCATGCAGATATCCGCGGCACCAGTCCCAAGGTCTGGAGCGCCTGGAAGGATCAGCTCATGCAGCAGCTCTACCTGGCCGCGCGCCAGGTGCTGGCGGGCGATGCGGGTCAGCCGGACAGCGTGGAGCGCAAGAAGGAGGATGCACGCGCGCAACTGCGCCTGCACGGCTTCATGCCAGGCGTGGAAGACAGCCTGTGGAAACGCCTGGACGATGTGTATTTCATGCGTCAGAGTAGTTCGGACATCGCCTGGCAGACCCGTGCCCTGCTGCCGCTGCTGGCAAGGCAGCGCATCATCGCGCGCACCCGCCTGGCCCCCGTGGGGGAAGGTATCGAGGTGCTCGTCTATGCCCCGGACATCAAGGCCCTCTTCGCCCGCATCTGCGCCTTCTTCGCGCGCCAGGGCTATTCCATCCTGTCCGCCCGCATCCATACCACGCGGGACGGCTTCGCCCTGGATACCTTCTACGCCGTGGCCCCGGACCAGGAGCCGGGTAGCTACCGCGATGTCATGAGTTTCATCGAGCACGAACTGGAACAGGAACTGGCCCAGGTGGACAAGCCGCTGCGGGTACCCTCGGGCCGGCTGTCCCGACAGCTCAGGGCCTTCCCCCTGAATCCCAGCGTCAGTCTGGAACGCAGCGAGCACGGGCAAGACTTCCTGCTCTCCTTCACCGCCGGGGATCGGCCCGGGCTTCTGGCCCGGGTGGCAGAGCTGCTCTGCCGACATGAGGTGAACGTCAGCAGCGCGCGCATCAACACCCTGGGCAATCGGGCCGAGGACGTGTTCGTGCTGCAGGGCGAGGCGCTGGAAGACCCCAGCCACCGTCTGCTCCTCGAGCAGACCCTGCTGGGTATCCTGCGCCTGTGAGGTGCAGCTCCCCGAGCCCATAGCCCAGATATTTCACCGCCCCTCTGATCCTGTAAGCGGTGGGTGTTGTCGGAGAGGAGGCTCAGGCTGGTGGATTGCTCAATGATCGAGCAGTTTCCTGTGCCGAGAGCAAACTCCCCCCTACCCCCGAAGCGTCGACATGTCGGGGCCGCACTCGGGATGGTTCATGGAGAAGCGCGCGCGGGCGGCGATGAGGAAGAGGTCGCGCAAAGGGTGATGCGAAGCGGGCAGGATGCGGATGCGTCGGGTATTGCGGATCACCGCCGCGCCGACCTTCAGCAGTTATATCCGGATGGTCGCCACACTTGCCCGGGCAGATCGGTACCCGGCAAGGCCAACTCGCGCAGGCGCTGCATCAAGGTATAGGCCAGGGCCGAGAACAGGCAGCACAGCCAGTTGGCGAGAAACTTCCGGCTGCTGGCGCGGGTGCCGAAGAGATCGAGCTGGGTCTCCTTGGTCCGGTTCTCGGCCTCCCCGCGCCGGCAATACAGACCGTCCAGACCGTCGTAGAGGGCTGCGGCCGGCTGGGTCAGGTTGGTGACGATGAAACGCGGGTTGGCCCCCTGGCTGCCACACTCCAGGCGGGTGACGAGGCGGCGTTCCCGCTCCCAACTGTCGACGGCATAGCGGAATTCCCGGATCCGGCGCTGCTTGGTCTGCGTGCCCGGGAGCTGTTCGGCCATCTCCTGTTCCCAGTCGGCGGCGATCCGATGCAGGCGGGCATCCTTCGCTGCGCCGATGACATGGCCGACCGCCTGGCGCTCGCACCAGCGGGTGAGGTGTTGCCGACAGAAGCCGGGATCCCCGCGCACGATGATGCGCACTTCGGGCCAGGTCTGGCGCAGCCGGATGACCAGGAGCCTGTCCACGGCGGCGGAGCTGTCTGCCCGCTTCATCAACGACCGGCACCTGCCGGACAAGGCCATCGACGTCATCGACGAGGCCGGCGCCGCCCAGCGCATCCAGCCCAAGTCCAAGCAGAAGCGC
>Ga0209605_1001081_pt1 | contig 31948 bp, 28 predicted proteins | sample AD_UKC035_MetaG_FD_184408 | JGI IMG/M metagenome (GOLD analysis project Ga0209605, IMG submission 184408) | Active sludge microbial communities of municipal wastewater-treating anaerobic digesters from USA - AD_UKC035_MetaG (SPAdes) (version 2) | ecosystem: Engineered > Bioreactor > Anaerobic >...
CGAGATGCCGGGCAAGCCATCTGCCACCACGCGGTTGAATGCCGGAGTCAGCACCCTGCTGTTGAACTCGGCGACATCGAAAGCAAGCTGGTCGGGTATGTTCGCATACTCGATCTTGCCTTTGTTGACATGCAGAAATGGCACCTGTTCGTCTTTCTGCCAGGTGATGCCGTTCTGGTTCTGCTCGGTGATCAGCCTGAGCGGCGGCTCGTGGTCGATCAGCCAGCCGTCGATGACAGCTTCGCGGTAGGAATAGGTATAAACCGGCTTGCCGAAAATTTCAGAAGTATGCAGAGCCGGCGTTGCCGTCAGCCCGATTTTGAACGCATCGAAATAGTCGAGTACGCGCCGGTATTTCGAAATATAGTCGCGACCGTCGCGAAAACTCAGTTCGGTATCGCTCATTTCGCGGTCGAGCAGATAGCCGCGGTGGCACTCATCGACGATGATGCAGTCGAATTCATCTACTTTGGGTCGCTGCGCATCGTCTGAGGCGTAAAGAACCCGCCTGACCATCGCCTGCACGGTTGCGAGATGCACGCTGGTATCGACGTCTGGCTGCTGTTCGCCGAGTTCTTTGATGCCGAAAATATCGGCAAATTTGCGGCTGCCCTTGATTTCGGTGTCTTTGAAAGCGTCTGCCGCCTGAGTTCCGAGTGCAGAGCGATCGACCAGAAACAGAATGCGGTGAAAGCGCTGCGACTTGAGCAGCCGGTAAAGCAGCGCAATGCTGGTTCTGGTCTTGCCGGTGCCGGTGGCCATGGCGAGCAGAACGCTGTCGCTGCCGGCGCGCATTGCTGCTTCGACTTTCTGTATTGCCAGTTTCTGATAGGGTCGCAACGGAAAGTCGAAGTTGAAATCAAGTTCTTTGAGCGCTTCTTCGGCCTGGGTGTGGTCTGAGTTGAAGCGTCGGCGCAGGCCTTCGGGCGTGTACCAGGATTCGAGCGGTTTTCTGATATTCTGCGGGCGGCGCAGATCGCAGAACCAGATGCCCGACTGGGTTTCGAGCTGGCGCAGAAAAGGCCGGCCGTTGGTGGCAAAAACGAACGGAATACGATGTGGATTGTCGGTGTCGCAGTTGTCGCAGCTGTTGGCAGCCAGTGGCCTGGGCGGCTCGATGCCTTGAGAAAATATGAAATCACGCGAATAGCGTTTGGCCTGGTCGATGGCCGAACAGACTTCACGCGTGCGTTTTTTCGCCTCGACGACGGCCAGCGGCTGCAGGCCGACAAACAGCACGTAATCAGCCGGCCCGGAAGCGGTCGGCCATTCAGCGATTGCCTTGTTACGGTTTTTTTCGGGGCGAACGCCAGCAGAATGTCTGATGGTTTCGGTGTCGGCTTCCCAGCCGGCATCGCGCAGCTGCTGGTCGATGAGTTTGCGGGTTTCGGCCTCGGTGAGACAGATGTTTTCGGATTCAGCCTGAGCGGCGGCGATAGTCTGTTCGAATTCGAGGTCAGACTTTTTGTCGCTTTCGCTTTTGAGTTTAACCAGCTGCTGCTGATAATCGGCCATGGCTGCCGAATCAGATGGCGCTGCCGGCATATTCTGCTTTTCCGACTGCTGCAGTTGCTGCCAGAGTTCGCGCTTTTCTTTTTCGGCGGCGAGTCGGCGCATTTTCTCTTCGTCGCTGATTTTCGCAGTATCGACAAGCTGCTGTCTGAGCTTCTCGTTTTCGCGCGCTATTTCCTCGATCTGCTGCTTCAGCTTTTCTTCAAGCAGATCGGCAGAGGGCGGTGTGACGAAAGGCTCGGCCCGGAACTTGCGGTCATGAAAAATGCGGTAATAGTAGATTGCCAGCATGTGCGCGTAGCGCAGGCAGTTGAGCGCGTCGCCGGCGCTGCCTTTGTCTTCGTGAACGGCCAGATTGCCGGCATTTTTGATGTTGTGAAAGAGCATCGCTATGCGCGGGTCGATGATGTTCTGGTATTTGAGTTCGCGCAGCAGGTCGTTCTGGGTGGTGTGCTCGTCGAATCTGAGATTGTAGCGGGCGGCGAGGTTGCGGGCGAGCAGTTCGGCAAAGAGTCTGATTTTGCTGAGCGCGTAAACCGGTTCGCTCAGGCAGAATTTTTCGGCGTTGATTGCCTGAGCATGCAGGCTTGCATCGATTTTTTCGAGAAAGTTGAAATTAGGTGAACTGACTCCCACTGTAGAACCTGCCTGATTGCTGTGTTGCTGATACTATACAAAAGTTCTGCGAACAGCGCAACGAAATTGCTTGCAGGAAAGCGGCGGTGGGTATAATATCGCCACTGGCCGATGAGGGAAGCGAGTGCGAGTCTCGCGCGAGTCCGTCGCCGTAACCGGGGACAAATGCCCAGCTGTGGTCACTGTCGAAGAGATGGGAAGACCGGGCATGCGAATGATCCGGAAGCCGGAATACCTCAAAGTCCTGTCAGAACCTGGTTCTGACAAAATTTCAGTGAGGTGGCGACGACCCATGCTCAAAAAACTCTTTCTTGTTCCCATTTTTGTTTCTCTTTTTGCGTGGCATTCTGCAATTGCGCAGACCGCTCGGCCGGCCGATCAGGTGCAATACGACCTCGGCACCATCGAAGTTGCAGCCCCGGCCTGGAACCACCCTGACAGCATTACCGGTAAGCCAGCCGATGAGCTTTTTTTCGAGGTTCTGCCGGCGACCGGCAAAACTACTCTGTCTGAAGCTCTCGATGGCCAGCTGGGACTGCACCTGCGCAGCAGCGGCGGGCCTGGTGCTGTGGCCGGAATGAGCTCGGGCGGGCTTTCTGGTAATAAAGTGCTCGTCGTGAAAGATGGTTTGCCGGTCAACGACCCCTTTACCGGAACCCCGGATATCGGCGACTTTTCGACGCTACAGTTCGAGACGGCCGAATTCTGGCAGGGCAACCGGGCGACCCTGTGGGGAAGCAGCAGTATCGGCGGCACGCTGCGCCTGACCAGTCGGTTTCCTGATTCTGGCCGCATTCGCGTCTGGACCGACGGTCATGGCGGTAACGGTCATGCCGTTGAAACAAGTATAAATCAGGGAGATGCCAGGGTTGGCGTTCGCCTCAGCCGTTTCACCACACCGGGTATATCTGCTGCTGCCGAGGAAAACGGCAACACTGAGCGCGATGCTTTTGCTCTCGACAACGCGTATCTGGCGATGGAAGCACCTATGAGGCGAGACTGGCAGCTGCAGATGAGTTCAGAGTTCAACCGCAGCCGAACCGATCTCGACGGATTCGATTTTGTGAGCGGATTGCCGGTTGACAGCCTGACATTCAGACAGAAAAAGATTGGCAGCCAGTTCAATACCGGTCTGATAAAAAGCTTTGCCGACGGAGAAATGCGACTGACGCACGCCTTTGGCCATACTTCCTTTACCGGGATCGATGAAGACAATCCCTTCAATGAATATGGCCTCGAAACCAGTCGGCAGCGACAGGCCGTCAGCCGCAGTCTGGTGCGCAACCGGCAGAACTGGATGTTTGAGGTTTCACGTAGCGAGGTCAGAGCCGAAAACGCCGGTCTGTTCTCAGTGCGCGAGACCGATGCTGCCGGTCTGCTTGCCTGCGAAAGTAAAATCGGCGCATCTACTACGCTGAATGCCGTTTTTCGCCACGACAAACCGCAGGATCAAAGCGCTGTAGAAACCGGCAATATCGCTCTGCAGCACAAGGTCGGTGCGCTTGATGTCGGGGCCGCCTGGGGCAAATCTTTCAGAATGCCGGCTCTGAATGAGCGCTTTTATCCGGCTTACGGCGACCCCGATCTCGGGCCTGAGCACTCGTCGTCGGTAGCTCTGTCGGTTGCCGGTAATGCAGGCCGGTTCGGCCGCCTGGCAGTCAGCGCTACGCAGTATTACGTTTCAGACCTGATCGGAACGACTGCGACGACTGACCCGGCCTATACCTGGGGAATCAAAGCCGCGAATCTCGAGCGGGCCAGAATCACTTCGCATCAGATTTCGTTGTCAGAGCTTAAATTAGCAGGGTTCAGTATAGCTGCAGATTTCATGCTGCTCGATCGCGCCAGATTAGAAAGCACCAGAACCCAGATTCCGGGAATCGCGGCCCGGCAGGCAACCGCTGTTGTCGAGCGCAAAATCGGACCGACTACCTGGACCTGCCGCGGTCAGTGGTGGGGTTCAGTCTGGGAGAACGCCGAAAACACGCGCAGTGCGCCCGCCAGTCATGATATTTCGCTGTTTTTGCGGCATAACTTCAAAGAGTGCTCGTTCGAAGCCGGATTGCTGAATCTGACTGATGCCTCACAACAACGCGTAGTTGGCTATACCAGGCCCGGCCGCCGCCTGACCCTGGCTCTCGAAGCTCTGTTCTGAGCTGGTATCAGCTACTTACAAGATTCTCACACCAAGCCACTAAAACACGAAAATAGAGCCTTGAAAGAAAGGAAAGAAATCCGCAGATTTCACCGATAACAGACGCTCTTCTTCTCAATCTGCACAATCGGTGTCATCTGCGGATACTCTTTGTCTTCCGCGTCTCTGCTTCTTAGTGCGAACTTTCGATTACGATTACCCGCTTCGCCAGGGCTGCGCAGGGCAAGCGCGAGCGCCGGGCACGAATAATTTCGGGTATGGTTCGGCTTGAATTGCTATAATGTTATTGTCGTAGTTATCTATATGTGATTGACTTTCTGGCATTTGCCATATATATTGAATTTGGCAAATGCCAGAAAAGCGAAAGGAAGATATCATGGTCAGACCGAGATTGCGACGGCGGGTTGCCGGAGAATTCGGGGCGACTTTTTTCAAGCCGGCTGGAATTCCAGTGCGTGAGCTTGAAACTGTCAACCTCACTTTCGATGAACTCGAAGCCATCAGATTGACCGACCTTGAAGGGCTTTATCAGGCAGATGCGGCCGAGCAGATGAATGTTTCGCGCCAGACCCTCGGCAATATAGTGAATTCGGCGCACAAAAAGATCGCAGAGGCCTTGATCAAGGGAATGGCTATCAAAATCGAAGGTGGCACCGTTGAATACATGCACAATCTCTACTATTGCCCGGCCTGCGAAAGCACTTTCCAGTCAGACGATAGCGAAGAGAGCTGTCCCGACTGCAACAGTGACAAGATCGAGCCGGCCGAAGTGCCGGGTGTGCAGCGGCATCGCCACCAACGGGGAAAAAAAGGAGTCTGATGATGAAGTATGTGATTTCGGTTAAGGAACAGAGCCTCGATGCCAGAGTCGATTCGCGGTTTGGGCGGGCCCAGATGTTCGCACTGTACGACAGTAAAACCGGTGAATGCAGCTGGCACCCGAATACTCAGAATTTTCAGGCAGCTCAGGGCGCCGGAATTCAGACGGCGCAAAACGTGGTAAACCTTGGCGCCGAGGCCGTTATTTCCGGCCATTGCGGGCCCAAGGCATATCGTGTGCTCGAAGCCGCCGGTGTCAGGATTTATTCTATCGAAGGCAATCCGACGATCAAAGACGCGGTTCAGATGATTGAATCTGGCAAAATCAAAGCAATGGAAGGTGCCGACGTTGAAGGACACTGGGTCTGAGTCGTTGAAAGTAGTTGTCTGCAGCGGCAAGGGTGGCACCGGAAAAACCACTCTGGCGCTCAGTCTCGCCTGGACACTCGGCCATGCCGAAGAGTTCAGCATGCCGGTCAGACTGCTTGACTGCGATGTCGAAGAGCCCAACTGCCACCTGTTTCTACGCGGCAATTATGCTGAGCAGATTCCGGTATTGGCAGAAAAGCCGGTGTTCGATATGCAACTCTGTATCTGTTGCGGGCGCTGCGCCAACAAGTGCCGTTATAATGCTATCGCCGTGGTTAAAGGTAAGCCGCTGGTTTTTAACGATCTTTGTCATTCATGCGGCGTATGCGGCGCTGTTTGCCCACATGACGCGATAACTCTAAAACCTGAGCCGATTGGTGAAGTGTTGGTAGATGGCAGTCACCGGCCGTTCAGTTTCATGTTTGGCCGTCTGCAAATTGGCGAGTCGCAAAGCCCTATGGTAATTGGCAAAATGCTCGAACATGTTTTATCGACGGGGCTCAATATTATCGATGGCCCGCCAGGAACAGCCTGCAATACGGTAAAGGCGATCGGTGCCGCCGACAAAGTCATACTGGTTACCGAACCGACGCCTTTCGGTGCCAACGATCTTGCGCTTGCGCTCGATCTTTGCGCGCAGCTGCACAAACCCTGCGGTATCGTGATCAATCGCTCAGACAACAACGATGGGCTTATCGAAGCGCTTGCCGAAAGATACCGGGTTCCGGTTATTGGCAAGATCCCTTTTAAACGCGAATATGCGCGCGCCTGTTCCGATGGTCTGATTCTTACGGCAGAATATCCTGAATTACGCGCCGAGGTTATCGGCAGTTTTTCGCGCCTGTTGAGCGACGCGGCGGTTCCGGTCGTTGTTGCTGCCGATAAGATAGAGCATGACGAATGCCGTATTGATTCGGGGTCTGCCGCCGACAGAAAATCTGACGATTATCAGGAACTGACTGTCCTGAGCGGTAAGGGCGGCACCGGAAAAACAACGGTAACCGGCGCTCTGATAGCTCTGTCTGATAGCCTGGTTGCCGCTGATTGTGATGTCGATGCTGCCAATCTTCGGCTGCTGATGAACGATCGCGTGCTTTATACCGAGCGCGCCTGTCTGGGCAGCGAAGCGGTGATCGAGCAGCGAAAATGCATCAAATGCGGAAAATGCTTTGAGCAGTGTCGCTTTGCTGCCATAGATTTTGATGCAGCGGCCGGAACTTATCGCGTAAATGAGCTCAACTGCGAAGGTTGTGGACTTTGCGTCGAAATCTGTCCGGCTAAAGCCATCAGCGAAAAGCGTGCCGAAACCGGCAACCTGATGCTTTCCGAATCGGCGCGCGGTCGGCTGGTGCATGCGAAACTGGCTCCTGCCGCAGAAAATTCCGGCAAGCTGGTTTCCATGGTACGCAGTCTGGCTTTTGCCATCGCAGATCAGCAGCAGAAAGAGTGGTTGCTGGTAGATGGGCCGCCCGGTACCGCCTGCCCGGCGATAGCTTCTGTCACCGGTTCCGATCGCGTCATGCTGGTGACCGAACCGACGATTGCGGCAGTGCACGATCTGGAAAGAATTATCAAGCTTGTGCGCCATTTCGGTATCAAGCCTGAAATAGTCATTAACAAAGCTGATATCAACCCGACCTACGCCCGCAAGATCAGAGATCTCGCCGATACTGCCGGCTATCGTATTCTCGGCGAAATTCCATTCGATGAAACTGTCAAGGAAGCCATAAAAGCAGGTGTTCCCATTGTTGATTTCAATGAAGGCCCGGCTTCGCAGGCTGTCAAAAATATCTGGAACAGAATCAAGGAGACACGAAAGTGAAAATAGCTATTCCGACCGTAGAAGGAAAACTCTGCACTCATTTTGGCCACTGCCAGCAGTTCTGCATTATCGATACCGATGATTCCAAAAAGATCGTCGGCAAACAGATGCTGACGCCGCCGCCGCATGAACCCGGTGTTCTGCCGCGCTGGCTGGCTGAACAGAAAGTCACTCACATTCTCGCTGGTGGCATGGGTGTCAGGGCGCAGGAACTTTTCGCCCAGAACAAAATCACCGTCATTACCGGCGTTCAGGGCCAACACACCCCTGAAGATGCAGTAACCGCTTATCTGCAAGGCACCTTGCAGACTGGCGCCAATGCCTGCTCGCACTAAGCTTTGAAAGCTGCGTAGCCTCTCTCGGATTTCACAGCGCAGCTGTTCCTTTTGCCGCCCGGTCAGAACGTTTGTGCCCGGGCGGCTTTATTATTGCGAAGAAACTGAGAACATCCGCAGATTTCACCGATTTTACCGATGGCAAGTTCTTTGCCGTCATTGCGAGGAGCGTAGCAACGAAGCGGTATGCCGAAGGCATAAGCCAGCTCTGAGCTAATCTTCCTGTCTGTGAGATTGCTTCGTTTCGCTCGCAATGACAGATCACACCCATATTCAAGCTTGACAGAGGACTAGCTTACTGTACGCATGAATTTGGCTTCGGCGCTGGCGAGAAGGCGGCCATCGCCGCTCAACTCAGCCTTCAACACATAGAGCGGGTTGCAGGCTTTTTCTACCCAGGCGCGCAGACCCAGCAGGGCGCGGCAAGGCACCGGCAACACAAATTTTACGTTCATCTCACCGGTTACCGCCTCGATGGCCTGGCTGAACAAACAGTGAGTCATGGCCGCGTCGAGCAAAGCGCAGATTACGCCACCGTGTACGATGCCCTGGTATCCCTGCAGCATGTCGTGTGCCTGAAAGCTGGCATGCACGATCTGCTGATCGTCAGCGGCAAAGTGCAGGTGCATTGACAGCGGGTTTTTACTGCCGCAAAGAAGGCAGCCAGCATGTGAGCTGGCTGCCATCACGGGTTTCAGATTATTGCCGTTTTGAGTTTGCATCTGTTGGCAGAAACCTGATCAGGATTTCTGTTCCTTGTCGGTGTCGGCCTTGTCAAGTCGACTGCTGAGTTCTGCGACCTGCTCGCGCAGAGTTTCGACCATGTTGTAGAGTTCGTCTATTTCTGTGCCTGGCGCATTGCCTGCTGGTGCGTTGTTCTGCGCGAAGAAGCGATTGCGCATCCGCATGCCCATTCCACGCACTCCACCAGTGCTGAAGCCCTGTCCGCCGAAACCGCGTCGGCCCATTCCCCGCCCTCTGCTGCCTCGCATCGGCTGTGCCGTTGTTTCCTGCGTCGGGCAATTGCCTGTTCCCCAGCCCGTTCTGGGACCCTGTCCATCAGGTCCGGTTCTGTCAAATCCTGGCATGATAAGCTCCTTTCTCTGGTCTAAACCAGACTTGCCTCAATTTACAAACGAGATGAATTTCTGTTGCTGTGCGGCAACAGTTTTACCCATTACTTCTGCTACGGTCCCACCAAACATTTTGCCGAGAAGTCCGGCATTCATCGTCGAGAGATACACTTTGCCGTCGTTTTTCTGGTATACGCTGATTGTGCATGGCATGAATACAGAGATTTTTTTGTTGGCATCATCATCGAGAATTTTGTGAGCATGTCCGGCCTGGCAGAGATTGATCAGGTGGATAGGCGGCAGATCATAGCCGCCATGTTTCTTGACTGAAGCCGACAGGTCAGAAACTCCTGAAACTGTCCATCCTTCGCTTACAGCCGCCGCCTTTACACGCTCTACAGTTTCTTCGATCGTGTAGGGACTCTGGTATTCCTTTATCATCATTCCCGGCATCAGCAGGAAGACTGCCGACAACGCCAATACTGCTCCAAATATTGCGCCGATTGCTGCTGTGATTGTTGGTTTCATTTTTCACCTCCAGTAAGTAATATAAAATATTACTCGCGCAAAAGCAAGAAGTATTTTTGGCTTATGCCAATTTGAGTTGACCTGGCGATAAATTTGTAATATGATGTGAACTGCAGTTAATGGCTGGTTAGAGAGAACAAGACTGAGGTTTGATTGCTGATGAAGAAAACTACCGCGAACACTTTCAGAACAGTCGGTGTCCTTCAGATTGTTCTGCTCGTTTTGTGGGTAATATCTTATCCTTTGCACCTGGCCTTTGATTGCTCCGATACTCAACATTCAGCCGCTTCTCATTGTAGCAGTAGTGAAGCTTCATGTTGCGGAAAGTCATCTTTTTCGCAGCCATGCCATTATGATTTCTCTCTAGGCGAGGTCAGCCCAGACTCGCCATGTAATATCTGCGATTTTGCATGGCAACTGGCTTCAAGCAGCCTTTCTTCGGTGTTTTCAATTCACGTCGTCGATGCATCTGTTTTGCAGCAGCCGGTCTGCGTCCAGTGTCCGACGACACCCGGTTTTCTGCTTTATTATTCGCGCGGGCCGCCGCCTGAAATGATTGGATAAATTGTTTTTTACGCTGCATTTTAGCGTGCAATAAATCATTTCAGAGGAATTCACATGAAAACTGAACGTTTTTTTCTTTGCCTTTTGCTTGTATTTTATGTCGTAAACTTACCCGTCCTGGCTGCAGCAGATAATGTCTCAGAGCTTGAAGCCAGGCTCGCAGCCCTTGAAAACAGATTTATCGAGATGCAGTCGGATTATAAGCAACAGATTGCATCTCTTACTGCTCAGATCGATCTTCTCGAGGGAAAAGCGCCCGTCGCTGTCGCCAGCCCGGCAGATCAGCAGACCACTGTCGCGGCGTCACCAGTCGATGAATCCGACAGTGAACTGCTGACATTGCGCCAGGCTGCCGCTGCCGAAAGTCGATCGGCCGAAGCGGTTTTGCCGGCGAAAACCAGCGATGAAGAGCGCAGATTCATTGCCGGCGATCTCAGCCGTCAGGCTGAAAACCCGGAAATCAGTATAGTCGGCGACTTCGTCTATCGACTGCAGAGCATCGATAACCAGAGCCAGAACTCAGATGCCACCATGCGCAATCTCGGAGTGCATTACGAAACCTATCTTGACCCATACACCAAGTTCAAGGGTGCGGTGCCGGTTAAAGAAGACATTTCTAATATTGGCGAAGCTTATATAACCCGTTTCGGCATGACTCCGAACCTCAATTTCACCATAGGTAAATTCAGACAGCAGTTCGGCATAGTTCAGCGCTGGCATATGGCCGGCCTTGACCAGAACGAGTTCCCGCTGGCGATGCGGCGCGTGCTCGGCGATGGCGGCCTCTGTCAGAACGGTATTTCCCTCGACTGGCAGCTGGGTGCGTCAGGCAGAACAACACATGAGCTGACCATGCAGCTGACCGAATCGACCAACCAGCGGCTGTTTGCCGGAAATACCAGAGGCATGCCCTCAATGCTGTTGCACTTCAAAGCCTTCCGAGACGTTAATGTCGATACTTACCGCGAACTCGGTCTTACCGCCCTTGCCGGCGTTAACGATCAGTGGTCGGTCAACCGTGCCGGCGTCGTCGCGCAGATCGATGAAACCCGCCCCGTTTACGGTTTTGGACTCGATTTTACCCACCTCTGGGAACCGACCGACAACATGCGCTATCGAAATTTCATGTGGCGAACCGAGTTTTACGGTGTCAGAAAAGAAATTCTGCGGCCGGATAACGGAGATCGTGGCAGCGTTACCGCCTGGGGTGGCTACACCAATCTTCACTGGAAGCTTGATCGTCAGCTCGAGTCTGGTTTGCGTATCGATTACTTTGAGCCCGACAGCCAGAAATACGCTGCTGTGCCCGGTCTTGTCCTGGCGCCTCTGGCAGTCGTTGCCGACAGCCCGAATGAATGGCAGTTCTGCCCTTATCTGACCTGGAACCAGAGCCCATGGGTCAAATACCGGCTCGAATTCAACTATAAGTCTGGCAATAATATGGGCCCGGATGAGCGCCGTCTGATGCTGCAGTGTATCTGGTCGGCCGGCCCTCATAAACACGATCGCTACTGATCTTCAGGAGAAAACCATGAAAAATTATACGATATCACTATTCGCGCTGTTTGTATTTGTGCTGGTTTCTGCAACTGTCTTTGCGCAGCCGCTCAAAGTAGTCACGACTCTGACCGATTATGCCTGGCTGACCAGCAGAATTGGCGGTGAACTGGTCGAGGTCAGGGCGATAGTCGAAGGCGATCAGGACGCCCACTTTATCAGGCCCAGGCCTTCTTTTGTCGAAATTCTGCGCAATGCTGACATGCTCATTGCGACTGGACTGGATCTCGAAATGTGGCTGCCTTCAGCTGTAGACAAATCGGGTAATCACAAGATCAGAAGCGGTGAAATCGGCTATGTAGCCGCGGCCACCGGAATGAATCTCAAGGACAAACCGGTTGCCTATTCACACATCGAAGGCGGGCTGCATCTTTACGGTAATCCGCATGTCACCGTAAGCTCGATGAACGTCATTCAGGCTATTGACAACATAAGAATCGGTCTGAGCCGCAACCTGCCTGCGCACGCGCAGAATTTCAAATTGAATGCCGATTCGCTGGTAGCAGAAGTCTGCCGCAACCTTTACGGAGAAGAACTGATAAAGATTCTTGGCCAGGAAACCCTTTTAGATCTTCACAAAACCGGCAAGCTCTTGAATTTTCTTGCCGAAAAAAATTTCAAGGGCAAACCTCTTGCCGACTTTGCCGGCGGCTGGCTGCGCAAACTCTGGCCGCTGCGCGGAATCCGCATCGTTTCTTATCACAAGAACTGGCTCTATCTGTTTGATGAATTTGAGCTGGCAGAAGGTGGATTCATCGAGCCCAAGCCGGGCATTCCGCCTTCACCAAGACACCTTGCCAGCCTCAAGGAAACGATGAAAAAGCAGAATATCAAAATCGTCATTTCGGCCGATTATTTCGACGAGAAAACGGTCAGGCAGGTGGCCGAAAGCGCAGGAGCAGTCGCCGTGATGTTGCCGTATTACGTTAACGGCCGTCCCGGCATCGACTCGTGGATCAAACTCATGGATTTCTGGGTAGAGCAGATTGCAGCCGCTGCGCAAAAAGCAGGTCTGACCAGAGGAGCGTCTGATGGCCAATGAAGAATTCATAATCAGCTGTCGCAACCTTGTGGTCGGTTATGGCGAAGAAGCGGTGCTCAGCGATGTGAATTTGCAGATCAAACCCGGATCATTTCTGCCATTTGTCGGGCCCAACGGCGTCGGCAAAACGACTTTGCTACGCACCATCCTCGGTTTTCTTCAGCCACTGGCCGGCGAACTGCTGCATCCTTTCGGCCTTCGGCCGCCTGGCTACGTGCCGCAGGTTTCGACACTCGACCGGCTTTACCCGGTAACAGCGCGGGAAGTCGTCTGCATGGGCCTTTACCCGCGTCTCGGCCTGTGGAAAAAGCCCGACCTGACCATGAATGCCGAAGTAGACGGCTATCTCGAGCGCTTCAATCTTTCGCGCCATGCGCATCGGCCGCTGGAAGAGCTTTCGGGTGGAATGCGCCAGAAGATAATGATTGCGCGGGCGCTGGTGAGCGGTGCCGATGTGCTGATCATGGATGAGCCGGCCGCCGGCCTCGATGAGCAGTCTGAATTCGATCTGGTGCGGTTATTGCATCAGCTGGCAAAACAGGATGGCAAGACGGTTCTTTTCGCACAGCACAGCATCGAGCCGGTAATCGGCCTGGCTGAAGACGTTTGCCATTTTTCGCCGGGTCGAATTCATCTTACGCCACTCCTGGAATTCCTTGACCAGCGCAATCTCTTTTTAAAGCAGGAGTCACAAAATGTTTGTCATTGATAACGTCTCGGCTGTAATCAGTGTCTACGGCGGGGCTTTGCCGATCGCATTTCTGATGGCCATTACCTTTGCAATCTTCGGGATTTTCGTAGTTCTCAAGCGTATGGTTTTTATCGGCGTCACTCTTTCAGAAGTAGCGGCTTGTGGTGTTGCATTTGCGCTCATTCACGAGCTGCCTCCGTTTATGGGGGCAGCCCTGTTCTGCCTGGTGGTAGTGGCTATTCTCGCTTATCCTTACGAACTGTCAAAACTTCCGCGTGACACAGTTCTTGGCACTATCTTCATCTTCGCTTCGGGTATGGCGATTCTGCTGGTTGCCGGCAGTGGTTTCGGTCTCGAAAAGGTAAAGGCGATCCTTTATGGCAACCTGCTTTTCGCTTCGACAGGCGATGTGGCGACGATCTGTGCGGTGATGATTCCGGCGCTGCTGGCGTTGCTGATCTTTTTCAGGCCGATATTATATTCGTTTCTCGACCGTGAATCAGCGCTCTCTCTGGGAATAAATGTCTGGCGTTACGAACTGCTGTTCTTCATTTTTCTGGGCCTGACCGTAGCGGCAGCTTCGCGCATTGCCGGGGTGATGCTGGTATTCTGTTATCTCGTCGTGCCGTCGGCCACCGCGCTGCTGCTGTCGCGCAACATGGTGCCGGGAATCCTGCTGGCCTGCTTTTTTGCGCTGTTCACCACCATGCTTGGTGTCATGACCTCATATCAGGCTGATTTACCACCAAATCAGCTGATTGCTGTAATTTCATGCTGCTTCTTTGTGTTCGCGATGATTCATAATCACATCAGAAACCGCTGGTCACAGGCGCGGGCGGCGATAGTGTCGGTAACCCTTTCGCTGCTTCTGGTCTGGGGTCTTTCAACTCTGACGGTAACTGGCGAAACCGCGTCGCCCGCGTTGCCACTAGCCTCTCAGCCAGCTTTATCTGAAATCTCAGAACCAGCGGCCAGTTCTTCAGCGCAGGTTCTGCTGACTGAAGAAAACTGCGAGCTGCCGCATGACTGGCCAACCATCGTCGCCGACGTCGAAAAAATTGCCACACAGAGCCCGGCTGAAGCCGCTGAAAAAGCGCGCGAAGCTTTGAAGTTGAACCCACCTCTGTTCTTCGCCGAGCATTTGAACGAAATAATTGCACAGCACGCTGAATAGCCAGTCTAACTGAATTCTTACCTGCAATTGAACAGATGTATTGGCAGTCAGCAGCCTTGATAGTAGAATTGATCGCGAAAATACTGTAAGGATGTAAGCCTGATGAATGTAGTCTCTGCTGGAAAAGTGCTGGCCGTGTGTATTTCTGAGAAGACCGGCACCGCCAAGCGATCGGTCGCGCAGTGCCGGTTTATTGACGGTCGTGGCATCGAGGGCGACGGGCACATCGACACGATTCGCCCGGTCAGTCTGCTGATGAGCGAAGATATCGAAGCCTTCAACGCAGCGCACGAAATCAAGGCTGCTCCCGGCGACTTCGCCGAAAACGTCGTCACCGCCGGCATCGATCTGCGCAAAGCCGCAGTCGGCGACCAGATCAAAATCGGCGATGCCCTGCTCGAAGTCTGCCAGATCGGCAAAGAAGTGCTGCCGCAGCACTACTCATTTCACGGTAATCGCCTGCTGCCAACCCTCGGCGTCTTCTGCCGCGTCCTTATCGACGGCTCGACTCGACCCGATGACCAGATCGAACTGCATAAATAACAAGCCCTTATTTGTTCAGGCCATTTTTTGAAAATTTACTTGGTATTCTCTGGCATAATGATATAATCCCTGTATTAGAAAATAATACCATTGTTTTTGTGCTCGATGTTGGTGCCGGTTTTGTCGCTGGCTCTGGCCATGGCATGAGAAAGGGACAGAAAATGACAAGAATAGTAGTGATAGGTGGTTCGGCAGCCGGTCCCAAGGCCGCTGCGCGTGCGCGTCGTCTCGACGAAAAGGCTGAAATCACGATTATCCAGAAGTCTCCAGATCTCTCGATGGCTTCATGTGGGTATCCCTATTATGTTGGTGGTTTTTTTGATGACCGCAATCAGCTGCTGTGCAGCCCGACCGGAGTTGTGCGTGATTCAAAATTCTTTCTTGCCGCCAAGGGAATCACCGCGCGCACCTCGACCGAAGCCATTTCGATCGATCGCGCAAACAAGCTGGTTAAGGTAAAAGATCTCACCAGTCAGCACATCGAAGATCTTCCTTATGACAAACTGATTCTTGCGAATGGCGCGCGGCCACGTATGCCACAGGTTCCCGGTCTCGGTCTCGATGGTATAACCACTCTGCAGAGCATGCAGGACGCTGACTATCTGCGAAAAATCGCTGACGAGAAAAAGATCAAAAAGGCTGTGGTAATCGGTGGCGGTCTTATCGGTATCGAGACCTGCGAGGCTTTGCATCTTGCCGGCATCGAAATTACCATTGTCGAAATGTTGCCGCAGCTGCTTTCTTTTCTTGACCCGGAAATGGCCAAGCTGGTCGAAAACCATGTTCGCAGCAAGAATGCCAACGTCATCGGCAACAACGGACTTGCTGAATTTCTCGGTAAAGACGGCAAACTGGTTGGCGTAAAATTGCAGAACGGCGCAGAGATCGACTGTCAGTTGGCTGTTGTCGCCATCGGCGTTATTCCCAACAGCGATCTGGCTGCTTCTGCCGGCCTTGAGACCGGAAAAACCGGGGGCGTCATCGTAAACAACTATATGCAGACTTCTGATCCCGATATTTACGCGATTGGTGACTGCATTGAAACTGTCAACCGCATTACCGGTCAGAAAGTGCATGCGCCTTATGGCGATCTTGCCAACCTGCAGGGTCGCATTGCCGGTGAAAATGCTATTGTCGGCAATGTAAAAGAATACCCCGGCACCATTCAAACCGGTATCTGCAAGGTGTTTGACTATTCAGCCGGTTCGACCGGCCTTTCTGAACGCAATGCCCGCCGCGCCGGTATAGAAGATTTCGAGACAGTTATCAACGCAAGCCCGGACAAACCCGGGTTCATGAAAGGTCTGCTGCTGGTCAGCAAGCTTGTTGTAGATCGCAAAACCCGCAAGATTCTCGGAGCTCAGTGCGTTGGCCCTGGCGATGTTTCAAAGCAGATCGCCGAATGGGCAGTTGCAATTATGGGTGGTTTAACTGTCGAAGATTATTGCAATGCTGATCTTCCCTATGCGCCGCCGTTCTCACTGGCTATCGATCACTCGATTGCCACGGCACACCTCATGCAGAACAAACTAGACGGACTGATGGCCGGCATTTCTGCTGAAGAGCTGAAGCATCTTATCGATACCGGCAGTATTCCTACAATCCTTGATGTACGGGCCTCAGACGAATACGAAGTAATGCGTCTGGGTATAGGCGAAAAGCTGATTCCGCTCGGTGCTTTGCGCAAGCGTCTCAACGAGATGCCTGCCGATAAAAATGCGCCAATTATCTGCTACTGCAAGATTTCGCTCAGAGGCTACGAAGCGGCGCGTGTTCTGGTTGGCAACGGTTACACCAACGTCAGGGTTCTTGAAGGCGGTATCATGGCCTGGCCTTATCCGCGAGAAAAATAAGTGATTTAAGGCTGCAGCGGGCATTGGCTCTCAGTGTCTGCTGCAGCTTTGTTTTAGCTTGACGGCAGGGTGATCTGCTGGTAACTCTTATAGAGAAGGCTGCTGAAATAATGCTGAAACGACCTCTCAAAATCAGTTTTCTCGTCGATGACAACCCGGGACCCGGTTGTCAGGCCGAACATGGGCTTTCGCTCTTTATCGAGGCTGACATAAAAATCCTCTTCGATGCCGGGCAGAGTCGTCTGTTTCTGGAAAACGCCGGCCATCTCGGTATCGATGCTGCTGCTGCCGATTTTCTGGTGCTCAGCCATGGTCATTATGACCACGGGAACGGCCTTGCATACTTGAAAGGTAAGCGTCTGCTCTGCCACCCCGACTGCTTAACCAGACGCTATCGTGCTGAAAAATCGGCATACATAGGTCTTAAATACGATCAACCGTTCGCTGAAAAGAACTTTGATCTTATCTTCAGTGAAAAGCCATTTAAAATTTCTGATTCGGTGACGTTTCTCGGACAAATTCCGCGCAAGAACGATTTCGAAGCGAAACAGACCACTTTTGTCAAAGAAGATGGAACGCCAGATTTTGTCATCGATGACTCGGCTCTGGTAATAGATACCGCTGCTGGTCTGGTGATTATCGCCGGTTGCAGCCATGCCGGCATTTGTAATATTGTCGAATACGCCAGGAAAATTACTGGAAAACCCAGAATTAGAGCGGTTGTCGGCGGTTTTCATCTGAAAGAGGGAAGCACGGTAATTCAACCAACGATAGATTATCTGAAATCAGCTGATATTGGACTGCTTATGCCATGTCACTGTGTTGACAACAGCGTGATAATGTTGTTCAACAGCATTTTTCACTGCGAAGCTGTATTCTCGGGCAAAATCAAAGAATTCTGACGCCGCAGCGTTTGTTGTCAGCGCGAATAAAGGAATAGCCAATGAAAATGACACTCGACTGTATCCCCTGTTTCATCAGACAGGCGCTTGACGCTGCCAGAATGGTTTCTGATGATCCCTCAGTTCATGCAAAAATTCTCAACGAAGTGCTGCAATGGGCCTGCAGCGTAGACCTGCAGCAGCCGGCACCGGTGATCGGTCAACGCATTCATCGCCGTCTGCGCCAGATCGTCGGGGTTGATGATCCTTATCGACCTGCCAAAGACCATCAGAACCGCATGGCGTTGGCCATGTTGCCCGATCTGAGAAGACGTATCGAATCTGCTTCCGATCCTTTTGATATGGCCATGCGCACGGCTATTGCCGGCAACGTCATCGATCTTGGTGTGCCCGGCTCGGTAACTGGAGAGAGTATTCGCATCAGCATCGAAAAATGTCTTTCAGAGCCGCTGATCGGCGATCCCGCCCAATTCTGGTCAGCTGTCGAAAAAGCAAAAAAGATACTTTACATTACTGATAATGCCGGAGAAATAGTTTTTGACCGCCTGCTGATCGAAAAACTCGGCCCCTCACGGGTAACTGTGGCGGTGCGCGGCGCGCCGGCGATCAACGATGCGACCATGGCAGATGCCGTCGCTGCCGGTCTCGATCAGATCGTCGAAATAATAGATAACGGCTCAGACGCCCCGGGCACGCTTCTTTATGAATGCAGTTCAGAATTTCGCCAGCGTTTCAACGAGGCTGATCTGATCGTTGCAAAAGGCCAGGGCAACTTCGAAACCCTCAGCGACGAACCCGGCAACATCTATTTTCTGTTCAAAGTAAAATGCCGTGTTGTCTCAGAACATGCACAAATAGAACTGGGTTCGCACGTCGTAGTCAGCCGCGACCTCTACGCCACCGCTCCCTGATCAGGCTGGTTTTATGTCGAATTCTTCGACCCAGCCGTGGCCGCTTTCGTCGATCCAGCGCAAGTTTTCGTTGCATACCAGTTTGACTTTGGCGGGAACCATCAACTCCGGGTATTTTTCGGCGACATGCCGGTTCGTCGGTTCGCCACGTTTGCCGGGCACGCACAGCCAGTCGGTATAAACTTTTCTGGTCTGTGTCCGGTCGAGAATATTGGCGAGCCAGGTGCCGTAAGTGTGCGTGCCATACCAGTTGCGCGACCAGACATACTCAACTTTGATGCCATATTTGAGCAGAATGTCGGCGACAAAAGACTCGTTTTCGCAAATGCAGTAAATCAGCGTAAGCGTCTTATCTGAACCCCATACGCGCAGTTTGTATTCAAAACACTTACCGCTGAAATCGCGATTATCACAAATGCGGTTAGGCTTGTCGATCTGTGGCAGTTCTCTGAATGAGATAACTTCGAGGCTGCCGTGCATGCCGCAGTCTTCCGGTTCAAGATCGCTGCCGGCTGAAAATTCCTGATAAAAGTTTACATCTGTGTGAATGTACAAGTCTGGTTCTTGCTGCAAACTGGCTTTTTCAGACGATTCTTGCGGCTGCACGCCTTCGACTCTCTCGCTCCAGAGTTTGCGGCCTGACCCGAAGTAATCGAGATTGCTCAGATCGGTGCCCGAAGACGGGTAATAACAGATGCAGCTGTATTTTTTCAGTTCACTGGCCAGATAATCTCTGCCGTTCATACGCTTTTTCCTTTCGGCATGACTGATAATAATAGCAGATGAGGTTGTGGAGTAGTAGAATAATCTGCAAAGATTGCAGGCGGATTAAACATTATACTTCTTGTGTTTGTGGCATATGCCATATATTATTGCATTCGCAGCAAATGATGCAAGCCTGTTTTGAAATAAATCAAACGGAGGCTGATATGAAAGTACTGATTATCTTCAACCATGCGCCCTATGATGGAACCGACGTGACCTGGAACGGTCTGCGCCTCGCCGGCCAGCTACAGGCTACCGCTAACGAAGTCAGGATTTTTCTGATGAATGACTCGGTCGACATGGCCCGCGACACCTGCAAGCCGCCTGCCGGCTACGATCAGGATCTTTCCCAGATGCTCAAGGATCTGATCGCTAAAGGCGTTGCCGTTAAAGTTTGTGGCACCTGCATGGCGCGCTGCGGCATTCACAAAAACGTGCCCTATTTCGCCGGCGCCGAAAAATCGACGATGGCAGCCCTTGCCGAATGGGTCGTCGACAGCCAGCAGGTATTAACGTTCTGAAACATAGTTAGAGGGCATAATTTGTACATCGAGTTTTTTTGCAAGCTGATTGCCAGCCTGCTGATCACGATTCTGGTTATCCGCAGAGCAGCTTTTGCCAGCTCTGATTCTGAGGATCAACGGTCGCCATCAGCGCGACTGAAGGTGCCGATTATTCTTGCTCTGGTTTTCTTTTTTTGCATGCTGCTGGCATCGCAGAACGGACTGCTGGTGGCGGCAATGTCGTTTGATCCATCGTTACCGGCCTGGGTAATCGTATTTGTCGGCAAGCTGCTGCTGCTGAGTTTTATGGCCGGGCGACTTTATCGCCATCCTGTGCCCGGCCTGGCAATGATCAGGCATTTGCTGCTTATAACTCTTTTTCTGCTGACAACTCTTGTCGAAACGGTGTTGATACTGCCGGCCGCCTGGTTTGTCGGCGAACCGCGGCACGACAGCAACGGCGTGATTTTGCAGACGTTGCAGACAACCTGTATTCCCTCATCTCTGGCGACTATTTGCGCTCTTTATGGTGAGCCTGTCAGCGAACATGAAGCGACCCGCCGTGTTAAAACACTGCTGATTGGCTCGCTGGTTGGGCATTCTGTCGCAGGCTGCCGCAATCTTGGATTTCCTCAGGCCGCTTACAGCAGCAGGAATTTTAGCGAAATCCTCGATGAAAACATGCCTTTCATAATAACCACTTCAGTCGGTATCGCCCGTGTCGAGCACGCAATCGGGGTGATCGGCAGCCGTGACAACAGGCTTTTTCTCGCTGACCCTTTGCAGGGACTGGTTGAGATAAGCATCGAAGATTTTTTGAGACGCTGGCGTGGTCAGATAATAAGGCTGGGCCCTCGCGCCAATGCAGCAAAACAGCCACTGCTCAGCGATTTCTCGCCGAATGTCATTTTGTCGCGTTAAAGCAATTGCTATAAACGGCTAAGACCAATCAGTTCACGGCATTGGGTATTTGCCGGGCTCTACTATGTAGCGTTCAAAGGTGCCGCGCACCTGACCTGGCATGACCGGGCCGAGATCACCATTGTCGCCATCTTCGTAATTTTCGCCGACTCTGGTGTAATTGCCTTCGTCAAGAAGTTTGAACTCGGCAAAGCCAGTTACTCTTACTGAAGTTTTGAATGGGTAGCTGGCGATGTAAGCCTCTCCTTCCGGGCTGTCAGTAGCCTTAAGATCGTAAATGGTGGTCGCGGTAGCGGTGGGAAAGTTGTTGTCGTTGACTTCCTCAGGAACCTCGGTGATCGGAACTATGACCTTTTTCGGCGATTCTTCCTTGTCCAGCAGGCGATAGGCCACCGCTGTAGCAGTCGGTTCCTTTGCATTGCCGTTTTCCGGCAGAATCATCTGGCCATACTCAACTGGCGCGCTGTATCCATATTTGAAGTTATCGAGATACTGGGATTCATTGTCAGATACGTTGTCTGGGTCGATGCGACCATAGCTGATCTTGAGCTCGCCAGATGCGTTGTCAACTGCATATTCGCTGCCCATATAAGTGCCTGTTACAGTTGCATTATTTCCTGATCCACCAACTATTGATAAGCGGAAATTTAGAAAACCAATAATTGTTACCATGCTACTCTGACCTTTTGGGAAGCTTGGTACCACTGGTATTCTATACAAAAGCGTACTGACTTGTTTCAACTCTACACTTGTACAAAATGGGGAAATGACTTAGAATGATGGTAGAAACTTTTCATCAGGTTGAAATTATGCCAGCACCTACAAGTCTTTTATTGTCTGACTCTGATGTTCGCGCTATCAGGCAGCTAGAGCAGGAGAGTCTTTCCCAAAGGAATTTCAAACTTTATTGTCGATGCCGAGCTTTGATTGCGTTTGGTTACAGCAATGTTCCCAAAAGAGATGTTATTTTATCATTGGATATTACATCTCAAGCTCTTAACAAATGGATCCGTCTTTTTAAGAAGAGCGGCATAAACGGATTGAAACTCGGAGTCTGCGGTGGTTCGGAGGCAAGATTAACAAAGCAACAGTTGGAATCTCTTTCTCAAATCGTTCTTGCCGGCCCTGAAGCTTATGGTTATGACACGGCAATATGGACTTCTCCACTCGTTCGTGAAGTCGTGATAAAAGAGTTCAGCGTCAAGTATGATGTTTCACACATCCGCAGAATTCTTAATAAACTCGGCTTCTCCGTTCAATACCCGCGAGTTCATTTATCAAAAGCCGACCATAAGCTTCAGAAAGAATGGCTGGGAGTAGAATACCCAGACATTAAAAAAAAGCCAAATTGGAAAACGGAGTAGTCATGTTTGAAGATGAAGTCTTTTTTCAGCAATCTGGTTCCACACATAGAACCTATGCCCAGATAGGAAAGGGAACCATTGTGAAAAGTGAACCGGTTAAACGTTGCATTAAAGCTTTTGGAGCCGTTTCTGATGAGGCAAATCCGAGTTTTTTCTTTAAATTTGCTCCCGTCTTCAATCAGACCAGTTTTCAGAAATTTCTCAGTCAGATCATTAACAGGTTCAAGGAACAGAAGGTTTTCATGATTCTGGACAATGTCAGATACCATCATGCCAAGAGAATAACGGAGTGGTTGGCAGAAAAATCTTCGGTTCTTGAGTTGCACTTCCTCCCGCCATATTCACCCAACCTCAATCCAATTGAAAAAGTCTGGAAAAAAGTTAAAAAGGAATCCGTTCATAACAAGCACTTCCGAACAGAATCAAGTTTGAAAGAGGCTGTTTTTAAGAGATTCAACAGGATTCAAGGAAATCCAGCATCCATCAGAGAGCTTATAAAACCCAATTTGTTAGAAACGGAACAATGAGCTTTTGTATAATGTCAAGCATGTCATGCTCTATACGGTATTCAACCCCGTCACGGGTGGGTCCGGCCATGTTTCCGGTTTCAGGCCAGAGCTCATCGCCGATTTTCAGGCCGGGGAATTTGTTTTTGTTCAAACCGTATTTAATCCAGCCCTCGTAATTGTCTGCGTAAGTTCTCCCGTCATTAGGATCAACATATTCTTTGCCGCTTGCGCCGCCCCCATGTCCGTCGTCAAAAGCGCTGTCTACGTCAAGCGCGCCGAAGTTTCCGTTAAGACCTTGTCCTGCGTCAGTAAGCTGGCCACTGCCATACTTGATCGTGTAAATCGAACCAATGACGAAGCCAAAGTCCTTTTTGTCGTTGATGTCCTTAGGAATAACTCCCCAGGGTGCGTCGCCAGGCTGTGGTATTTCAGTTTCACCTAGTTTAATAATGTATTCTTTGCCAACGGTGAATGTTTCGTTGGGAGCGAAAGGCTCGAATCGATACTTGGTCGGGCTGACATCTCTGGTAATTCCGTGTGGAATGCCGAGTGGAATAATTGTACCGAGATCTCCGAGATTTTCACGGCCGGAATCTACTTCTTTCGATCTGATATCCATGACCTGTGCGAAGAAGAGTCCTACATCTTTTTTTGACCTGACGAGCAGCTGATTGTCGTTGGGAAAAATTACTTCAAGGTCGGTGAGTTCTTCGTCGGTGTAGCCGTTTGACTTGATAACGTCACGTACGTGCTGGATTATCTGCGTCTTGTGCTCTTCGGTCAGAATCGGATTTCCGCCGCTCTTGATCTGTGTCATTCGGTCGAATCCGGCTTTCCATCCGGCATTTACTGCAGTCTGAAGTCGTGCCTGCTCAAGATAGAGGTAGCCTATATCTGTTACCAGTGCAGTAACAGCCAGCAAAACGACGCCGAAGGCGGCAGTCATGAACATTACGGAACCAGAGCGTTTTTTGAAATAATATGTAATTGTCATGTCAGGCTCCCTACCAGCTATTTTTTGCTATTTAAGCCAAAAGCTACTCTTTTTCTTCGGTTACCGAGGACGAGATAACTATAGTTCCATCGCCGTTAGAACCACCTAATATTGATCCCATGAATGGCGTAATCAGTTTGAGATTGTAGGTGGCCGAGATTGTTACATTCTGGGTGCCCGTTCCGACGCCTTCGAAGGTAACGTCATAATCGGCTTCTGCCATTGTTGGAGATCGGTATTTCCAGAATTCGTCATGAACCCCATAGACGTCGTCCTGCTGACCAAGTGGCGTGTGAGTTTCAGGAGTATACAGGTTTCTGGCGATGAGCGGGCTGAGCCTTTTTGCAGCGAGTCTTGCCGCCTTGGTGCACTGAAAATTCAGCGTCGACCAGCTGTGCAGAGCCCGGCCAAAGTCAAAAATGCCGACAATCACGAATATGAAGATCGGCAATACCAGAGCCATCTCGACTACGGCCTGACCGCGTGATTTTGCATGTGTTTTCATATTTACTCAATTTACATTTTGCTGTAGATATGCTGAGGAATTTTGTAAGAAGCGAGCGCAGACAGATTTATCGAAGGAGATCCTTTGACACCGGACAACATTGCCTGATAAAAAGGAGTATAGGTGGGCGATTCATAGCCGAGACCTATGCGTATAACTGTTCCGCCGCTTTCCAATGCTACCAGCTCAATGTTGGGATCGGCAAACTTGCCCTGCCACCACCCCGGCTTTTTGCCCGTAATGTAATTTGTGATAGCGGTAGTTTCAGTTATCTGCTTGTCTGCAGCCCACTGAGCAGAGTCATTCGCGATCTGCTGCAGGGTAAGGGCATTGTACATGGCAAAACCAAAATCAATAATGCCGCCGACGATTATAAGAAGAAAAAACGGGAAAACCAATGCCATTTCAACAATGGCCTGACCTTTTTTTCTGCGCATATGTCATCTCCTGTATGTTCTCTACTGTATGTACAAGCAAAAATTGTTCCATATTATACCCCGCTATTTATCAGATAATATATATGTTTGGGGTAATTTAGCCTCGGGGAATTGTGTGGCATAAATGCCGCTGTTTGTTTCCCAAAATGCGTCGAATCTCAGGTTTTTCGAAAAAATGCCGATATTTAAAGTAGATAGGGATAATTGTCAAAATCCGGTCATGGATGACATCAGGAAAAAACCTTATGTACGCCATAGGCAATGTTTCTGATCGTGCTTCTTTCTACGGGTATCAGCGCACCAATAAAGCGCCGGAAGCTGATTTCTCAGTCGTGTCAGGCGAGAATCCAGAACAGATCAAACAGGAACCCTCAATCTCAACGGGTGTGAGGCAGTTGACCTCAGTAGACAGGGCAGTCCAAAAAGATCTTGAAAACGAATTCGGCATTAAGCCCTGGCAGCCTGGCGATAGCTTGCAGGATCATCTACAGGCCAGTTCGTTGTTATGGGGCGCTGGAACTACCAATTCTGGAACTATCGAAGAAAATGCCGACAAAGCTCTTGTCATATTTCAAAAGCATCTTCAGCGATTCATGCTGTCTGAAGATATCCAAACCGACCCTGCTATCGAGCTGGATGTGGGTTATGACGGAAAAGTTGTTCTGAGAGATGATCACCCCGATCGCGAAAAAATCGAAAATTTTATCAACCAGAATTCTGAGATTCGTAACCTTTATGTCGGGGTAGTCAGTGCCAAAAACCTTGTTGCCATAGGTAAAGAGTCGGCAAAATTCCAGCAGCGTTATGCAGTCGATCCGCAAGCGGCCGTGAGCGAGTTCGCCCACTTGTTTTCGGGCAGATATCAATATAACAGCAGTCTCAAAATCAGCAAAGATGGCTGGCAGATGACTACCCAGCCATCCTTTCGTATTTCCTGACAACAAAAGGCCAGAATGCTCGCCATGGTTATGTACACACCATGACGATGAGGGTTACGTCGTCGCCGGCAACGGCTTGCCCAAGCCACTTCTGGTAACTTGTCATAACGTTGTGGTAATAAATGGTCGCATTTTTGTCGTAACAGGCGAGAAACAGATCGAACAGTCCCTGATAACCAAGCTCTGTGCCGATTTCATTGCGGGATTCAACCATGCCATCCGTATATAAAATTATGGCCTGGCCCGGGTTGATTGTCAGGTTGAGATTGCTGTAAACGCTCTTTTTGAAGCCACCAAGAACCGCACCGGCATGCTTAATTTCGTTGACGGTTTTTGTGGTCGGGTCGATCAGGGCAGGAGAGCAGCCACCGGCATTACTGTAGACGAGGCTGCGATCTATTTTGTTTACCAGAAGATATTGAAAAGTCATGACCTTGCGTTGAACCCGGTTTTTGATCGAAAAGACGATTTGATGCAGGCGTCCAAGCACTGAGGCCGGATCTCTGGCAATGTCGTTGCTACAGATCACTCCAGCTTTCGCCATCGCCATGATCAGCGAGGCACCAACCCCATGCCCGGCCACGTCGCCCAGTAGAAGCGCGAAGTTCATTTCATCAATCGGAAAATAGTCGAAATAATCGCCGCCAAGCTCGATCATTGGCAGACTTTTCCCGAATATGCTGAAACCTTCAACATTGAAGGGCTGGTTTGGCAGAAGCCTGGCTTGAACGATACTGGCGATTTTAAGCTCGTCAAACTCCCCGATACTGTTATTGAAAATCTTTGCCATTTCTGAGAATTCATCACCTTCACTGTCCGGCAGGCGGAAGGTTGAATCGCGATTTTCCAGAGCGCGAGCGGCCTGGTGTAAACGCTTAACCGGCATCAGAAGATTGAGATGCAGAATGACTATCATAAAAAACACCAGCGATATGCCCAGAACCGTTGGGTATATAAGCTCCTTAGCCTCACCGCTTATCTTGGCATCGATACGTTCGACCGGATAAAGGACACAGAATCTGATACTGTTGGTGGTGCTTCCCTTCAGACCGACAAACAGATGGCTGCTGTTGTTGAATTCGACGATTTCAGGTTCTGGTAAAGGAAAGTCGGCGGTTTTTGTGAAAAGCCGGTTAACATCAGGGTATTGTTCCAGAGGTTTTTGTTCGTTCAGCAGTGTCTGTCCATACGCCACATAAAAAATAAAGCCCCATGGGTTTCTGATTGCGCCATGCAGATGCCTGGCAATGTAGCTTTCCTGAAGCAGATCAGAATGTATCGACATGAACAGAAAATGGTCGAAATATGCGCTGGTCAGCAGTTGGAAGGACTCAACGAACAGAGTCAATTTACGACTGCCCCAGCCGGCATTTACCAGTTTTCCTTCCTCTGATAAGAGGTCGTGTACAATTTGTTCAAAAGGTTTTTGAAACACGGTTTCGAGTAAATAGGCGATTTCGGGCGGAATGTCTTCATGCGCTGTCGAATTGAGTGTGGCAAGATGACGTTTGCCGAGATGACTGATAATATCTTTGTCGCTAGGATGCATATCGTGTGTTATCAGGCTGTATTCAGCCTTTGCTTCGCTTGAATCTCTGAGCACCCTGCCCGCAAGGATGAGCATGCTGGAATAGGCTTTATCAAGCCGTTCTCTGAAAAGCAGCCGAATGTCATTACTGGAAGTCTTGTCGCTCAGCATATCGGGGACTCTGTGCATGCTCTGGCGCATCATTCTGGCATATCTGGCGTGTTCGAGCTCGAGGTTGCGGTCGATATTCAGTGCAAACTGCGCCATCTGCTGATTTACTTCGCGAATCAGAGCCGTTTTCTTGTTGGCAAAATAGTTTATGGCAACCGAGCCAAGAATGGTGAGGGGAATACCCGCCGCGACAGCCATCAGTATTCCTGTCTGCACGAGTAAAGGCAGATTTTCTATTCTGGCCGGAAACCAGCCGTTTCGCTGCAAAAATAATATGAAAAAGATCAGCAGCAGCAGCCCAGCGACGACAATTCTACCCGGGCGCATCTGTTTGTCTGAAAGTTGGTAAGTGATGAGAACCCATGAGTTTATACCAGTTTGCGCTCTACTGAAGAGTTTGTTTTCATATTCGATGAATTCATGCGCCGGCTGTTGCAACAGTTTTTGATAAGCAATACGTGACGTTGCAGAGTGCCGGTCGAAGTCCTGTTCGCTTTCAGAAAAGCTTTCAAATTGCGTTTTTTCAGGATCGAGTGTGCTTATAAAGGCTTTCAGACCGGTCTTCTTTTGTAGTTCCTTTGTGGAAATTCTCACTACAGCCATCAGCAGGCTGTTTTTCGCCAGCCAGCAGCGATAGAGGTCTTTCTCAAAATCGTTTTGATAAAGAATGTTACAGGAATTAAATTCTGGGTTATCTGTGGTTGGAACGAAGAGATTGCGCCCCATGACAGGTCGTAATCTATCGACAGCTTCATAGTATTTTGGCGAAACAGCAGTTGTCATGGCAGTCTGCAGCGATATGCCAGCTTCATCCCATTTTGTGCGTTCTGCCGGGTCTAGGATAAAATTATCGCTGACCAGTCGAGAATGCTTGTCGTATACGGCAAATACTACTTCTGACTGATAACGGCTGAGAAATTCCTTCAGTCGGTCTGCGAATTGCAGAGGTGATTCAGCCTCGGAGAACCAGGTCTTCAGCTGGTTGACCCAGAACTTCTGCTGGTCGGCGTGCAGCTGAAGATCGTTTCTGATTCCGGTCAGTTCTCGAGCTGCACTGCTGATTTCTATTTTTTTGCGATTTTCGGCAAAGTACTTCAAGCCTTCGTTGATCCCTGCTGCAGGAATCAAAAGAAGCGTCAGTATAAGATAAAACTGTACAAAAATGCTTTTCTGTTTCATTGAAAACTCAACACAATCATGGTGCAGTCATCCTGAAGTTGTGCTGACAGACTTTCAAGTCTCTGGAAAATGTTGGCAATATGGCTATCTGAGGTCTGTCCGGCTGTCGCTGAGATTATTTTTGCAAGGCCGTCAAAGCCGATCTGTTGGCCGCTTTTGTCCTGACACTCGACAAATCCATCGGTAAACAGAAACAGCCTGTCGCCTGGTTGCAACATAAATTCCGACGCCTGATAGTGAATTTTTGCGTCGAATCCGGGTGGCAAAGCATTTATCTCTGAAAGAATTCTGGTTTCGCCAGTATTTTGCCTGAAGATAATCGGATAGCAATGCCCGGCATTTATGGCACGACCGCTACCGCTTGTGCTATCAAGCTCTATGCAGAGTGCAGTCATGTAATCTTTGCTGCCATGCCGGCGGAGGTTTCCAAAAACCTGATTTACCTGCTGCATGAGTTTCTCGGCAGTCAGGCCAAGATGGTTTTCATGAATCAAAATCGACTTGGCCATGGCCATACTCAAGGCAGCCGGAATCCCATGCCCGGTTGCATCTCCAATGAACAGCAGAACTTTGCTGCTGCCGAGAGGAATCATGTCGTAATAATCGCCGCCGAGATTTGTCATAATTCTGGTTTTTGCAACGATCTGGCAGCGATTGCTGGTAAGGGCGTTTTCGGGGAGCAGGCTTTCCTGGACTATTCTAGCTACTTCGAGTTCCTGAAGAGTTTCGAGTGAATGATTGAAAGCTGTCATGAGTTCGCCAAATTCATTGTGGCAGACAATTTCAAGGCGCTTGTGAAAATCTCTTTTCGCGATAGCATCGATCCCGGTTTTGAGCTCGTGTAACGGTCTGAACAGCCATTTTCTGAGAAGGTAAAGCGTTGCCATGGCAAGCAGGCATAGAGACAATACCAGAGCCTTGGCCCGGTTGATGATAATTTCTCGCTGTTTTTTTACCTTCTCCAAGGGTAGAAAGGCCGCCAGTATCATGCGGTTCAGCTGTCTTCCGGGCATTGCTACAGCAATGTGTTCTTTTCCATTGAGACTAAGCCGATCTACTTGAGTTATCTTACGGTTAACCGACATTTTCAGAAGGTTTATTAAACGCGGCTGGCTGGTATTCGGTGCCAGGAAAAGATCTTCTCCAGTTCTACAATAGGCGGCTATCTGCAGGTCGCCGTTTTCTGCCAAATCATGCAGGCAGTAATTTTCTATATGATCGCGCTGCAATTCATGCAGGCGCCAGGAAACGACTGACAGCAGCATAGCGTCTCTGCACTTCCCCTTTGGCTGCAAAAGTCGGTAATAGTTGCCCATTTCGAAGTCGCCGATACCGAAATAGGAGATGTCATTCTGATGTTCGTAAATTCCGGTGTAAAACAGCATGTCGAAAATGCTGGTCGTGGGGCCTTTGTCTGCGATATATCCTGAAATCAGGGTTTTGAGGGCATTGCTGGCCGCTGAACACATTGGTGCTCTGTCACGGGTAATTCTTCTGGAAATTCCCAGCAGGTAATCTGTGCCGTGTTTGTCTGTAATCATCACTTCGCCAGGGTTCGCGACAGGTATGAGATTATCGAAAAATCTTCGCAACGACTCTTTTTGTTGAAGTGTTTCCGGGTGATGCTCAATATTGGCGATAAGATAGCTGGTTAAAGCGTTTGCGCGCTTTTTGAGAAACCATTCATAATTACCATCAAGCTTTTCGATTGCATGACAGGCTTCATTTTTAAGATCGTTCATCATTTCTGTCTCGGTCTGACGAACGTATTCCATGGTCTGGGTAAAAATGACCAGAATGGGAAGAATGACTGCAAATGCGAAGAACGCCGATATTTTGAGCTTTACTGTCATTGAAAAAGGGTGCTTAAGCTGGTAGACAAAAAGCACAAAGCACAAAACAAAAAGGTATTTGACGACAGTAGCGGTAAATGCCGCTTTGATAACTGCCGGGTCGGTCTGCGTATTGTGTCGGAACAGAGCGAATCCACGCCAATACTGGTTTAAGAAACGACACGAAATCGCTTGCCAGGCATTGTCGGATTCTTCAGGAGCAATGTTCATTTCTTCATGACTGGCCAGGGCCATGGTGACTTTTGCTGCAAGTTCTTTTGCCAGCACAGGTATGAAGCTGTTCTGGTCAGGAGGATAACTGGAAAAGCCGGCGATAGTTTCAGAATTGCTACGGTTAAGCCTGCTGGTTATCCAGCGCAGACCTGTGTCGCCTCTGATGAAATCACGGCTTATATAGACCAGCAGTTTCAGGTTGCCGCCGTGACCATGCCAAAGATGAAACCGGTTCTTGTTGCCAGAAGCCAGAAGCGATCGTCCATATCTGTTTTTGTGCAATGGCATGGTCAAATGGTCTGGCTTGATAAGATCTCCGAGAAGCGGTTTGAGCCTGTTGAAACGGGTTGAGAAGTCTGGTATCGCCGCATATTCTTTATTGCGCTTGAAAGCGTCACTGACGTTGGAAAGCAGCTCGATCGCCTGGCGATACATATATGAATAGCTTGTTTCGTCAGAGATTGTCGGCAGTAGATTGCCGGCTTTGTCGGCAACTATGAAGGTAAAAGCCCCGGGAAAGCTGTTTTTAAGTTTGCGAATTTCAGATTTGAGCTTGTTTTGAGGATCGGTGGCATTGTCGAGTTCAGAGCAAAGAGAACGAAGAATGAAGTGTGCGAATCTGTCATTTTCAGAAAAGAATTCGAGTTGATCGAGCAATTCCTGCTTTTTTTGTTCCGCCTGCTGCTTTCTTGCAGATGCCTCAATATCGATAATCCCATCAATTCCACGAAAAATGATGAGACCTGGCAGGACAAAAAAGCATATAAAACCAAGCAGCAGATTCAGAATTTTGAGCTGCTGGCCCTTTTGATTCCTGAGAAGCACTTTCAACATCGATATTGCTACCTGTTGTCCAAGGTTATTGAAACATTCATACGTATCAGACCTGGTATCGGTAACAAATAATTCGATGCTGGTTTCTTATCCAGGAATCTCTTTCAGTCTTTTTTGCGCACATGCTGTTCCGTTATGCTATGGCAAAATACCCTGCCTGATTTGAGGATAGCCATGTCTGGTGATTAATATGTGCAATGTCAGAGCACTTTGCCGCAACAGAAGTTGTTGCTTTCGGCAATTAAGACTGTTGATGTAGATCGATTACAGGCGGCTTCCCGTCCGATCGAAAATATAACACGTGCCCGGCTAAAACTCCACTGACTTAGCCTGCTGCTCATAATCTGGTTAAAAGTAATACTGGCAGCGCATTTCGATGCGGTCGGAACTCAATTTCTGGCCATATTCGCTGTTATGGTTGCCGAGGTTAGTGGTCAGGCGCAGCGTGAAGATGTAGTTGGTCAGGCCGGTGTAGCTTACTTCGACCGTATTTGAATGGCTTTTATCAGCTAGATTGACAACCGAAAAGAAGGCGCCGTTCATGTACAGATGCCCGAACAGTTCAGGTTTTGACGCCTTGAAATAGAGATAATCGCGCATCGCGAACTGGCGATTGATGTACTGCGTGTAATTCTGCGCGGCCTGGCGCATCGCCGCTTTGTTGCCGGTTGCCAGCGCGAGGTCGGCGGCGGCGTAGTGGTTTTCCATCTCTGACTGGTGCAGGCCGCCGCCGTTGTGCAGGTATTCG
>Ga0209605_1001083_pt1 | contig 31920 bp, 20 predicted proteins | sample AD_UKC035_MetaG_FD_184408 | JGI IMG/M metagenome (GOLD analysis project Ga0209605, IMG submission 184408) | Active sludge microbial communities of municipal wastewater-treating anaerobic digesters from USA - AD_UKC035_MetaG (SPAdes) (version 2) | ecosystem: Engineered > Bioreactor > Anaerobic >...
GCCGGCGCGTTCGAGACCCAGTTCACCTTCGCTCAGGTGCTGACCGAATCGGCCAAGCTGGTGAACAACTGCCTGCTGGTGGTCAGCCTGCCCGCCTCGGACACCGGCGGATCGCCCCACGCCCAGGCCGACGACGTGGAGGTGGGCGGCCGGCGCGGCCGCGAGGCGCTGGACCGGCTGCGCAACGTGATCGGACGCGTCGAATCCTCCTGGCGGCCGGCCAGCGCCGAGGAAGGCTTCGAGATCGTGCGCCGTCGCCTGTTCGAGCCGCTGACCGATCCGGCCCAGTTCAAGGACCGCGACGTGACCGCGCGCGCCTTCACCGACCTCTACCGCAGCCAGCACCAGGAATTCCCGCCCGAATGCCGCGACGCGGACTATGAAAAGCGCATCCGCGCCGCCTTCCCCATCCACCCCGAGGTCTTCGACCGGCTCTACACCGACTGGTCGACGCTGATCAAGTTCCAGCGCACGCGCGGCGTCCTGCGCCTGATGGCCGCGGTGATCCACAGCCTGTGGGAAAAAGGGGACCGCAACCCGCTGATCATGCCGGCCAACATCGCCATCGACGACCCGCGCGTCCAGTTCGAGCTGACCCGCTACCTGTCGGACAACTGGGCGCCGGTGATCGAGAAGGATGTGGACGGGCCCAACTCGCTGCCGCTGCGCCTGGACGGCGAGGTGCCCAACCTGGGCAAGTTCGCCGCCGCCCGCCGCGTGGCGCGCGCCATCTACCTGGGCTCCGCGCCCACGGCCGCCGCCGCGCACCGCGGGCTGGAGGATCGGCGGGTCAAGCTGGGCTGCGTCATGCCAGGCGAGTCGCCGGCCGTCTTCGGCGACGCGCTGCGCCGGCTGGCCAGCGCGGCCACCTATCTCTACCAGGATGGCCCGCGCTACTGGTACTCGACGCAGCCCACCGTGACCAAGCTGGCCGAAGACCGAGCCGAACAGCTCAAACGCGACCCGGACAAGGTGGCGGCCGAGCTGGAGAAGCGTCTGCGCGCCGACCTGCGCCAGATGGGCGACTTCAGCCGCATCTACCCCATGCCGGCCTCAAGCCACGACGTGCCCGACGACCTGGACGCGCGCCTGGTGGTGCTGGACATCAGCCACCCCCACAGCCGGGAACAAGGGAGCGCGGCGGAAAAGGCGGCCAAGGCCATCCTGGAAGCGAGGGGCAACGCGCCGCGCCTCTTCCGCAACACGCTGGCCTTCCTGGCCGCGGACAAGACGCGGCTGCAAGACCTGGACGAGGCGACGCGCAAGTTCCTGGCCTGGGAATCGATCCTGGCCGAGCGGGTGCAGCTCGATCTCTCCCCGTTGCAGTCCAAGCAGGCAGAAACGCAGCGCGACGCGGCCAGCAGCACCGTGACCGCGCGCCTGCCGGAAACCTACCAGTGGCTGCTGGTCCCGGAGCAGGCGACGCCGCAGGTCCCGGTCACCTGGCAGGCGCTGCGGCTGACCGGCCAGGACCCGCTGGCGGTGCGCGCCAGCAAGAAGCTCAAGAACGATGACCTGCTGATCGCCGGCCTGGCCGGCTCCATGCTGCGCAGGTGGCTGGACAAGATCCCGCTCTGGCGGGGGGATCACGTCAGCGTCCGCCAGTTGGTGGATGACTTCGCCCGCTACATCTACCTGCCGCGGCTGAAGGAGAGCGAGGTGCTGCTGGCCGCGATCCGTTCCGGGGTGGCGCAGTTGACCTGGGAGCAGGACGGCTTCGCCTACGCCGACAGCTACGACGAGGGGACGGGGCGCTACCGCGGCCTGCAATGCGGGCAGCAGGTGGCGCTGGCCGACGCCGCGGCGCCCGGTCTGCTGGTCAAACCGGCCGTGGCGCGCCGGCAGTTGGAGGCGGAGCGGGTGATCGAGCCGGCGCAGCTCCCGGTCAACGCAGGCCAGCCGGCGGCGGCGTCCGACGAGCGCCCGGTCGATCCTGCCCTCCCCCCGACAGCGACCGATCCGGCCGCCGCCATGCCCAAGCGCTACTACGGATCGGTGACGCTGGACGCAACGCGCACCGGCCGCGACGCCGGCCGCATCGCCGACGAGGTGATCGCGCATCTGGTGGGGCTGGTGGGGGCCAGGGTGACGGTGACGCTGGAGATCGATGCCGAGCTGCCCAACGGCGCGCCCGACCACGTGGTGCGCACGGTGACGGAAAACGGGCGGACGTTGCGTTTCAGCAGCCAGGGCTTCGAGCGGGAATAGGGAGCTGCGGACAGCCAGGCGCCGCGTTATGCCCGCTCGAAGGTCTCCACGAACTGGATCCCAAGCTCCTCCAGCTCCACCAGCACCGGCTCGTAGATCTCCGGCGCCACCGGCGTCTGCACGCCCAGCAGATCGATCTGGCCGTGCAGGATCAGCTTGACGGCGATGGCCGCGGGCAGGCCGACGGTGCGCGCCATGCTGGTGTAGCCGTGCGGGATGCCGAAATCGACCATGGTGGAGACGATGCGCTCCCTGCCGTCGGGATATTCGGCCTCGAACTGATGCTGCAAGACCAGCATATCCCGCTCGCCCGGCGCGTACTGCATCTTCTGCAACATGCGCGCGGTCAGGATGTCGATGGGGGTGGTCTCGATGTGCTCCGCTGCCCGACTGGCGGGCTGGGGCAGCGGCTCATCGCTCAGGAAGCCCAGCCAGGCCAGGTTGTCGATCACCGGCGAGTCCAGCGACAGGTCCAGATAGGCGGCCAGGGCGGCGCGCAGGTTATGCCGGTCGCTGCCGGTCAGACGGGCGGTGAGCTGGGCAAAGGTTGCCCCCTCCAGCCCGGCCAGCGGCGTATCCTCCAGCAGGCCCAGCTCGGCGATCCGGCGCAGGGTCATGCACCAGCCCGGGTAGCGCAGGGTGCCGCGGAAGAAGGTCTTGGGGTGCTCGATGCCGTAGGTCTGCATGTAGGGCAGGCTGTCGCGGTTGGGGTAGCCGTCGAAGCCGATGGTCGCGCCCTCCACCGTCACCGGCACGGTCCAGTAGTGGTCGAAAAGCTCGCCGCCGGGGATGATCACCTCCTGATCATCCCACAGGAAGTGCGCCGGGTTCTTGCCGGCCAGCAGCACCCCCTTGGGGCTCCAGGAGAACTTGTAGCCGAAGGGGTTGTCGTTGGCTTCGGGCGCGGGCAGGCCGCCGCACCAGGAGATGAACTTCGTCACCCGGCCGCCGCGCGCCTGCACGCCGTGGATGATGCGCATGGCGGTCATGTGGTCGATGCCGGGGTCGACGCCGATCTCGTTGAGCAGGATCACGCCGGCCGCGCGCGCCGCCCCGTCCAGGCCGGCCATGGCCTCCTTGACGTAGGAGGTGGTGACCATGTGTACGCCATGTTTGATGCAGAGCCGGGCCACGGTGGGGTGATAGGCATAGGGCAGCAGGCTGACGGCCAGGTCTGCCCCGACCAGCGCCGCCTCCAGCGCGGCCTCGTCGTCCGAGTTGACCTGCACAGCCCGCCCGCGCGGATGCTCCTTGACCAATGCCTGGGCCTTGCTCAGCGTGCGGCTGGCCACGGTGACCTGAAAATCAGGCACGTTCAGCAGATAGTCCACATGCGCGCCGGCCACCATGCCGGCGCCGAAGACAACGATGTGTTTCATGGGTGAGATCTCCTTGTCCTGAGTAGCAAGCGCCTGTCAGCCAATGGCAGCGGCCCTTGGCCGGGGGTCAACGGGCTGTAGCCGCAAGATGTTGCGCCAGGTAGGCATAGGCCGGGGTGAGCTGGCCGCGATGGACGATGACCGCCCGCTTGATCTCCGGCGGCAGGGCCAGGTCGTCGAAGGAGGCCGTGTAATCAGCCGCGGCCAGCGCCGGCACGTAGGGGAGCAGCACCTGGCTGAAGGTCTCCGAGGCGTCGCGCGGCAGCTCGCTGGGCAGAATGTCCACGGCCATCACCACCACCCCCTCCCCCTCGACGCCATCGCGCACCTCGCCGGTCGCCGGGTTGTAGACGAAATTGGGCTCCCCCGGCTCCGTGCCCTTGACCGTACACTCGATCGCGCCGTCGATGTCGCAACTGATGTCGCCGATCACCCGCAGCCTGGGCTGGCCCGCGCCCCAGGCCTGGCGCAGATAGCCCTTGGTCACCAGCCGCGGGTAGCGCGGATCCCAGTAGATCGCGTTGACCAGCACGCTCAGATGGGGCAGGTATTGCTCGAAATCGGCCCGGTAAGCCTGCGGGGTCGCATAGTAATTTTGCAGATCGAAGCTGGCGCCGGCCGCCAGCGGCGCGGCCATGTGCTCCTCGCGGAAGGTGGCGGCGTAGATCACGCCGGTCGCGGCCGCGTGCCCGCCCTGCTGAGCTGCCCGACCGGCGAGGCCGGCCAGCTCGCCCGGCTCGACCCGCTGCACCGGCAGCAGGTCCAGGATCTCCCAGACGCCGCGCGCCACGTTGCCATAGCCGGCCACGCCAATGGTCAACGGCGTGATCTCGGCGGGCAGGCCGTCGCGGCCGATGGCCTCGCCCACCTGCTGCACCGCGGCCTTGGCCTCGGCGATGTCGTGGTAGTCGTAGGCCCGGCGCAGGGCGGTGAAGGGGTTGGCGATGCCCTGCCCGGCCAGCCGCTGGCCCAGCGCCCACAGCGTCTCCAACATGCCGGCCACGCCCGCGTGCCAGCCGAAGAAGATCAGCCGCCGGCCCGCCTCGTCGGTCACCTTTTCATAGTCGATCAGCGTGCAGCCCAGGTCGAGCATGCGCTGAAGCATGGGCATGTTGAAGGGCTGGCCCTTGATGACGTGGGCAAAAAAGACGTAGGCCTGGCCCGGCGCAAAGGCCGCTTGGGGCATTTCCTTGATGCCCAGAACCACGGGGCAGGCGGACAGGTCTTCCCGGACCTGCGCGCCAGCCGCCTCGAACTCGGCTGCGCTGAAAACGCGCTGCGGCGAGGGCTGGACGACGACCTGGATGCCGTGCTGCTGGTGCAACTGCGCGGCCACGTCCGGGGTGATGGGCGTGCGGCGCTCCCAGTCGCTCTTGTCCTCACGGCGTACTCCGATGCAACGCTGCATGGCGACACTCCTTCGCGCTGACGGTTTGGGGGACAATCTGCTTGGTGTCCACCGTTTTTCTTGCTGACAACTGCTGCGGGTCAGTATACAACGAAAAAGGGGAACTGCCCAACGACTGCCCAGCCGTTGGGCTTCACGGCGGGGGCCGGCGTGTAGATCGTCGATCGCGGCAAGGCCACCGGCCTGGGGAGACTACAGCTCGCCGCGCAGCAGGTCCAGCAGGGCTGTGGGATAGAGGGGTTGTTCGGGGGTAAAGGCGGCAAGGGGCAGCCAATGGGCGACGAAATCCTGGCCGTCCGCCTCCTGGCCGTCGATGTGGGGGCGTTCATACAGCGCCCGATCGACGAAATCGGCCCGGTAGATGAAGACGATCTCGTGACCGGCGCCGTCTTCGGCGTCGAAGAGGTTCTCGATGCAGCCCAACAGGCACAGGTTCGTCACCTCCGCGCCGATCTCCTCCTGCACCTCGCGCCGGGCCGCGTCGAGGCTGGATTCGCCGAATTCGATGCTGCCGCCGAGAGGGCGGAAAAAGATTCGCAGCCGGTCTGGGTCGCTATGCCGTCGCACCAGCACCCGGTCGCCGTGGCATACCACGCATAAAGCGACCGCGCGGATCCGTTGAACGCTCATAACTGCCTCCAATTGCGTGTAACGAGGGTTAATGTAGGATAGCTGTGGGATAGTGTGGGAAAACCGTGGGTAAACGGCTTGATGGGCAAATGGCTCGAATAGCGTTCCGCTACGCAAAAAACCCTGGTTTTCTGCCCGGCGCGGCCTTGGCGCCGCGCCGCGGGACGCGTCGAACCTACTTCATGATGTAGTAGGTCGCCCGTTTCTCCCCGATCTTCATCAGCAGGCCGCGCTCCACCAGGTCGGCCAGGTCGCGGCGGATGGTCTCGGGGCTAACGTCAGGGCAGAGGGTCTGGAACGCGCTGTTGGTGATGCGCCCCTGCTCCGCCACATGGGCCATGGCCTGCTCCTGGCGCGGGTTGAGCAGCTCGTTGCCCCAGCGCTGCGCCGGCGACGCGCTGACCAGGTCATGGCCGTGGCCCAGCAGGATGACGCGAAAGCCGGCCGCGGTCTCCTCGAAGCGCGGCGCGGGCAGGCCGGCCTCCTGCATGGCCGCGATCATGCGGTCGATGCCATAGCCCAGCCGCTCGATGAAGCCCAGATCGCTGAGCACCTGCACGATCACCTCGTTGCGGCTGAAGCGCTCGTAGAGCAGGTTGTCCAGCGTGACGTGGCCCGGCAGCCGGCCAGGGCTGTAGACCTCCATGCGGTCGCTGAACATCAGCAGGCGGATGCTGTCGCCGCGCAGGCTGTAGTCGCGGTGCGCCACCGCGTTGACCACCGCCTCGCGCGCCACGGCCAGCGGGTACTCGGCCACCTCCTCACGGGTGAAGCCGCGGATGCGCATGCCGCGCCGCATGTTGGTCGCCAGAAAGGCCTCGGCGCGCCGGATCTGCTCCCCCAACGGGCCGCGGATATCCTCGCGCACGAACTCATCGCTCATGGCGGCGCCGGCGTAGCGCACCGCGATGATCTCGGCCGAGGGCAGATACTGCTGCGGATTGCGGCCAAAGAGCAGCAGGCCGGCGTAGGTCGGGAGCCGATCCCCCTGCGGCGTGGCCCTGAGACAGCCGCGCGCCAGCAGTGCATCCATGGCCGCTGGCGCCGCCGGCAGCGCCAGGCGCTCCAGATAGCGCTCGATGGCGGCAGCGTCCAGGTCCGCCAGGCCCGCGCCCGGCGTCACGGTGGCCTCGAAGTGCCCTTCGCCGCGCGCGATCAGCAGGGCGCGCAGCTCGGCCGTGCTCAGCACGCGGTTCTCCCGGCCGGCGCGCGTCAGGTACTGCCCCTTGATGCTGTAGACCTGCGACAGCCCCGGCGGCACGTGTACCGCGCACAGTTGGCGGCCGGCCGCCTCCACCAGCTCCGGCAGGGGGAGCACCAGCGGCGGCTCGGCCAGCAGCGCGGCCGCCACCGCCTGTTCCCGCACGGCGGCCGGCGCGGCCAGCCCGGCCGGGCTGCCGCCGGCATTGACCCCCAGCAGCAGCACGCCGCCGTGCGCGTTGGCCAGCGCCACCAGCGTCTCGCCCACCCGCCGCGGGCTGGCAGTTTCCGGCAAGAGGGCCACCGACCCGCTGCCGCCGCTGGCGATCCACTGCATCGCCTGTTCCGGTGTGGTGCGATAGGGGGAGGAGGAGAGAAAATCCATGGCCTACGGTACCTCCTGGGCTGAGGCGATGCGCCAACGGCTGGTCTTTTCCTCGGCCGTGGGCCGCAGTTCCACCAGATTCCACTGAACGGTGCGCGGGCCGGTGGTGGTCTCCAGCACGGTCTGCACGCTCATCTCCGACACCACATTGTCGCGCCTGACCAGGGTGGCCGCGCCTGGGTACTGCACGTGGACCACCCGCTGCACCTGCTCCGGCGTCACCACAGCCCGCAGCGCGGCGTCGTTCTGCGCCAGGTCGCTGCGCGTCGCGTCCAGCAGCCAGGTCATGACCACCGCTTCAGGATAGGTCGGCTGCTGGGGCACGCCCTCGGCCGCGCCCGCGGCCAGCGGGCAGAAGACGATGCCCGGCTGGGTGGCCGAAAAGCGCAGCTCCGTGCCGTGGCGCGTGTGCACCACCTTCTCGCACAGCCGGCTGCGGTCGTTGAGCCGGTTGTAAGCGACCACCTCGCCGATCAACGCCTCGGCTGAACGCCCCTGCGGGTTGAAGAGCAGGCCGGCATTGCCGACGAAATGCGCCACTTCATAGCCGCGCTCGACGTCCAGCCAGCGAAAGAGGGAGAGACGGGTGACCAAACTGCCCGCGCTGATGCCCTGCACGGCCAGCTCGTTGGCCGGCCGATCGACAAGGTCGGGATCGATCCAGGCCGGCGCCCAACTGACCGACGTCTCCCCCAGATAGCCCTGCCCCTTGCCCTCGCGCCAGTCGGGCAAGAGGCGGTAGGGCACGAAAAAGGCGGCCGGCTGCTGGGAGTCGACGCTCTGCTGCGCGTCGTAGATGATGCCGCCGATGGGCCCATTGACATCGTCCCGGCCGTCGTAGTGAAAGAAGTAGAGCCATTCGCTGTCGGCGTCGCCGTCGATGTTGATCTCCTGAAAGCCCTGCACCTTGCTACCCTCGGTCACCGGCTTCCAGTCCGCGGGAAGGTATTTGCCGAGAATCTCCGAGGGCTGGCTGCCCTTCTCATTGTTGCAGGCGGCCAGCAGCAGCAGGATGCCGGCCAGCAAGAGCGCCAGCCCGCGGCGGGAAAAAGACGCTGCATTGGATTGATCCATCGATCGATCTCCTCCTGCGGCCACGAATAGGGATGCTTCGGCGGCCTCAGCATGACAGGGCGCATGCCGGATGCTTCGGCGGCCTCAGCATGACAGGGCGCATGCCGGATGCTTCGGCGGCCTCGGCAGGTCAAAACGCGGCGGGTGGCTCGGCCGCGTAAACCCAGTCGCCGGCCGGGAAGTAGCCTGGATGCAGGGCCAGCCAGGCCTCACGGGCCTCGCCGGCGATGAAGAGCGAGCCGGCCAGGCAGATGACAGCCTCAGGCCCCGTCTGCGTCAGCGCCCCGGCCAGCGCCTCAGACACGGAACTGACGACGCTGACGCGGCCGGCGGGCAGGCAGCGCCCGGCCAGCGGCGCCAGCTCCTGCGGATCGGCCGCGCGCGGATGACGCGAACGGGTCAGGATAGCCCGCTCGGCGCCGGGCAACAGATCGGCCAGAATACCGGCCGCGTCCTTGTCGTTGGAGATGCCGACGACCATGGTCAGCGGCTGGCCGGGGAAATAATGCGCCAACGCCGCGCGCAGCAGCCGGGCCGAGGCGTCGTTGTGCGCCGAGTCCAGCACCAGCGTCGGGCCCGCGAGGGGGGTCAACACCTCCAGCCGGCAGGGCCAGACCACCTGGGCCAGACCGCGGCGCAGGCTGGCGGCGCTGATCGGCGCGCCCTGGCTGACCAGCTCGGCGCATGCTGCGATGGCTGTGGTGGCGTTGGCCAGTTGATGCGCGCCCAACAGCGGGGTGCGCAGCCCGCTCAACGTGTCCACGGGCCAGGGAGTGGCGGCCGAACCCACGGCGAATCTCTGGCCATCCAGGCCATCGCTCAACCCCTGCCAGCTCCAGTCGCGGCCGGCCAGCGTCAGGCGCGCCCCCTGGGCCGCGGCCACCTCCTGAAAGACGGCCAGCGCCTCGGCCTCCTGCGGCGCCAGCACCACCGGCACGCCCGGCTTGATGATGCCAGCCTTCTCGCGGGCGATCTGGGCCAGGGTGTCGCCCAGCAGCGCGGTGTGTTCATGGCTGATGGGGGTGATGACGCTGACGGCGGGGGTGACGACGTTGGTGGCATCCAGCCGGCCGCCCAGGCCTACCTCCAGCACCACCCAATCCACCTGCTGCTGGGCAAAGTGCAGCAACGCCAGCACCGTCATGATCTCGAAGGTGGTGATGCCGGGGACCGCTTCGATGGCCGGGCGACACTGGGCCAGCAGCCGCACCACATCCTTCTGGGAGATCAACTGGCCGTCGAGGCGGATGCGCTCGCGAAAGGTGTGCAGGTGCGGGGAGCTGTAGAAGCCGGTGCGCAGGCCGGCCGCGCGCAGGATGGAGTCGATGTTGGCCGCGGTGGAGCCTTTGCCCTTGCTGCCGGCCACGTGAACGACGCGCAGGCCCTGGTGCGGATCGCCCAGCGCGTGCAACACCTGCCGCGTGCGCGCCAGATCCCAGGCGGCCTCCGTGTAAAGCACGGAACGCCGGCGCTCGTAGTCCACATAGTTGAAGATATAGTCCAGGGCGGCCTGGTAGTCAGGCGGCAGGGTCAAAGGCGGCGCTCCTCAGGGATGGCGGTGCAACACGCGGCAACGCCAGCAGTTCACGATTCTCACACAAAGCCAGCGGCCACCATTTTACTACATCATAGAAAAAACGTGAAACGGACGGCGCGAAACCGGGGGCGGCCGCCTTGGCAAAAGACCCCTGCCGGTGGTATAAGAAGGCCATGCCCACCTCTCACCCTGGCCTGCGCCGCCACCTGCTGGTGTTGCTGCTCTACAGCCTGCTCAGCCTGGCGCTGACCTGGCCCCTGGTCGCCCAATTCGCCAGCCACGTCGCCGGCGACGGCATCGACGATCCGGCGTTGACCTGGAACCTGTGGTGGATCAAGCACAGCCTGGTCGATCAGCAGATCAACCCCTTCCAAAGCGGCTGGATGTTCTACCCCATCGGCGTCAACCTGGCCTTCTACACGCTGACCATCCTGAATGGGCTGCTGGCCCTGCCGCTGCAAGCCGCGCTGGGCCTGGTTCCCGCGGCCAACCTGACGCTGTGGTCCTCGTTCGTGCTCAGCGGCTACGGCGCGTTCCTGCTGGCCACCTACGTGCTGAAGGCAGAGGCCACGCCGCGCGCGACACAAGACAGGCCGCAGCTTCCACCCATCACGCTCTACGCCGCCGCCTTTCTGGCTGGCCTGCTCTACGCCTTCTCCTCCAGCAAGCTGTTCTACGCCGCGCTGGGCCAGTTCAACATCGCCAGCTCGCAGTGGATCCCCTTTGCCCTGCTCTACATCGTGCGCAGCGGCCGGCCGGGCGCGCGGCTGCGCCAGCCGCTGCTGGCCGCCCTCTTCCTGCTGCTGCAAGCCTACGCCGAACTGACCTACGCCTCCTTCCTGGTGATCTTCATCGGGCTGTTCGCGGGGTATCGGCTGGCGCAGATCGCGCTGCGGGGCTGGAAGGAGAGAAGGGCCAGGAAAGCCGGGGAAGAAGGCGGCCGCGGGCAGGGAGGGCGGGAACTGATCAGCTTGGTGCGCAATCTGGCGCTGATCGGGCTGCTGTTCGTGATCGGGCTGACGCCGGTGCTGGCCAACATGCTGCCCGACATGCGCGCCGAGGGCGATTTTCTGGTCGAGGGGGGCGGCTTTGCCGACATCTACTCGGCCGACCTGGCCGGCTTTGCCCTGCCCACGCAGTTGCACCCGCTGCTGGGCGACGTGGTGCGCGGGCTGGCCCACAACGGGGCGCAGCAACCGGACGGCAGCCAGTGGCAGGTGGACAAGGGCCAGCATCTGACGCTGGGGCTGGTCGGCCTGGCGCTGGCGCTGATCGGCGCGGTCGCCGGCCGGCGGCGCGGGTCGTTGCTCTGGCTGCTGTCGGCCGCGCTCTTCTTCCTGCTGGCCCTGGGGCCGTCGCTGCGCATCGCCGGCCACGACACCGGCCTGCCTGGCCCCTTCCGCCTCCTGCAAGAGCTGCCCTTCTTCAAAGGCAACCGGTATCCCAGCCGCTTCACCGTCATGCTGTTGAGCTCCGTGGCCCCGCTGTTGGCCTTCGGCGTCCAGGCGCTGCTGACCCGGCTGGCCGCGATCTGGCAGCGTCGCCACGATAGCCGCGGCGTGCAGCGCGGGCTGGCCGCGACCACGGCGCTGCTGGCCGGCCTCTTGATCTTCGAGAACCTGTCGATCCCGCTGCCCACGGCCAGCATGGCCGTCCCCGCCATCTACGACGTGGTCGCCGCGGAGCCGGCCGGCGGGGCGCTGCTGGACCTGCCGCTGGGCTGGCGCAACGGCTTCAACGTCTTCGGCAAACAGGATCTGATCATCATGGCGCAGCAGTGGTGGCAAACCCGCCACGGCCAGCCGCTTCTGGGCGGCAACACCTCACGCAACCCGGAGCAGAAGTTCCGCTATTTCCTGGAGGCGCCGTTGATCGGCCCGCTGACGGTGCTGGCCAACGCCACCGAGGCCAACCCGCACATCCAGCAGCAGATGGCCGCCGGACTGGCCGCGTTGGCCGCCGGCGATCCCGGGCTGGGCGACAATCCCCTGCTGCTGGCGGCCGCGGCCGATGGCCCCGCGGCGCTGCACGCCCTGGACATCGGCTACATCGCCCTGCACACCGACGTCGCGCCGCCAGAGCTGACAACCTTCGTCGAGCGCTACCTGCCCGTGACGCTGGCAGCCCAGGATGGCCCGCACCGGCTGTACCGGGTCGAGCCGGCCGCGCCCGCGGCCGAGGCGACCGTCTGGCCGGCTCAGGATGCGCTCAGCCGCGGCCAGGGCTGGAGCGGCCTGGGCAGCGCGCGCCTGGAGGATGGCGAAGATCCTCCGGCCCTCTGGGCGCAACGGCGGGAGACGCGCCTGCTGCTGCCCCCCGTGCAGCCCGGCGCCGATCAGATCACCGTGCGCGCAGCCGCGGCCGGTCCGGGCCAAACGCTGGCGCTGCGGGTCAACGGCGCCGACACGCCGGCCCAGCCGCTGCCCGAAAGCTGGAGCGAGCTGACCTTCGACCTGCCGGCCGGCGCGCTGGGCGATCAGGTCAACGACGTCTGGCTGCGTTTCGGCCAGACCTACCCGGCCGCGACGCTGGGCCCTGGCCTGCTGGTGGAGAGCGCCGGGCTGGAGGCGGGCAACACCGCCCACATCTGGCTGAACGGCGTGGACCTGGCGCTCAATCAGCGCGGCTACAACCTGGCCCTGATCGACGGGCAGACATGGCAGCCCCGCGCCGTGGCCGCCTTCGACACCCACGCCGACCCCGCCGCCTCGGCCGCGCTGGTCGAATTCCTGGCGCAGATGGACGACGACAGCATCCTGGCGGTAGCCGTCAAGGACACCGCCAGCGACCAGTTGAGCGACGAAGCCGGCCAGGCGCTGACGGCGCTGGGACTGAGCAACCTGCAAGGGCGTTTCCGCTGGAGCCAGGCCGCCATCGTGCTGGGCGCTAACCTGACCGGCGGCCAGCGCCAGGTGCTGGAAGAGCTCGATGGCCTGCAGGCCGCCAGCGCCGGGATCGGCCCCGGCTGGCGCCAGCCGCAGGTCGCCGGCCAGGTGCAATGGCTGGCCGCGCAGTAGCTTTGGCCGCATGAGGCCCACGGCGCCAGCTCGACGCTTGAGCGGTGTGCATCCACCGGCAACCGCTGGATTGTCCCAACCCATGAACCAACCACCCATCCCCCTGGTCGATCTCAAAGCCCAATACGCGGCCCTGCGTCCCGACATCGACGCGGCCATCGCGCGCGTCATCGCCAACGCCAGCTTCATCATGGGGCCCGAGGTGCGCGCCTTCGAGGAGGCGTTCGCGGCCTACTGCCAGGCCCGCCATGCCGTGGGCCTCTCCTCCGGCACCGCGGCCATCGAACTGACCCTGCGCGCCCTGGGCGTCGGGCCGGGCGACGAGGTGATCACCACGCCCTTTACCTTCATCGCCACGGCCGAGGCCATCTCGGCCGCCGGCGCCACGCCGGTCTTCGCCGACATCGACCCGGCCACCTACAATCTGGACCCGGCTGCGGTCGAGACGGTCATCACCCCGCGCACCCGCGCCCTGTTGCCGGTGCATCTCTACGGCCAGCCGGCCGCCATGGACGCGCTGGCAGCCATCGCGCAGCGGCATGGGCTGTTCCTGATCGAGGACGCGGCTCAAGCCCACGGCGCTGAGATCAACGGCCGGCGCGTCGGCAGCCTGGGGGATGCGGCCTGCTTCAGTTTCTACCCCGGCAAGAACCTGGGCTGTTACGGCGACGGCGGCGCGGTGACCACCGACGACGAGGCGCTGGCCGGCCGGTTGCGCAAGCTGCGCGACCACGGCCGCGTCAGCAAGTACGTCCACGACGAGCTGGGCTACGGCCACCGGCTGGACGCGCTGCAAGCCGCGATCCTGTCTGCCAAGCTGCCGCATCTGGACGCGGCCAACGCCGCGCGGCGCCGGCTGGCCGCGCGCTACGACGAACTGCTGGCCGACACTGATCTGGTGTTACCCGTCGCGTCGGAGCGCGTGACCCCGGCTTGGCATCTCTATGTGGTGCGCTCCCCGCGCCGCGATGAGGTGCTGGCCAGCCTGAAAGCGCAGGGCATCGAGGCGGGCATCCACTACCCGCTGCCGCTGCACCTGCAGCCGGCCTATCGCGCGCTGGGGCTGGGGCCGGGCAGTTTCCCCGTGGCCGAGGCGGCCAGCCAGCAGGTGTTGTCGCTGCCGCTGTTTCCAGAACTGAGCGAGGAGCAGCAGGAGCGGGTTGCGGGGGCTGCGCTCTCATCCCCCGCCCGCCGCGTGGACTCGATGGCGGCCGGATAGCCGCCGCGCACGTGCTGCACCAGCTTGTAGGGGTTGACATAGGTGCGTGGTCGTGCTATAAACCTAACGTTGTAACGTTGCAAACTCCTCTGCCTGATCGCGAAGAACCTATGAGCCTGTCAACGAACGCTACTGCCGGCGGCGGCCCGGGGTTGGTATCTGTGCTGATCCCCGCGCACAACGAGGCCGGCAACATCCCCGCCCTGCTGGAAAAGGTCGATCGGGCCTTTGCCCAACTGGCGTCCCAGGGCCAGGCCGGCGAGCTGGTGCTGATCGACGACGGATCCACCGATGGCACCGGCGACCTGGCAGCCAGCCTGGCCGGCCAGTACCCCTTCCTGCGCCTGCTGCGCCATCGTCGCAACCGCGGGCTGACCGCCGCGCTGCGCACCGGTTTCCGCGCCGTGCAGGGCGAGGTGATCGTCTTCCTGCCGGCCGATCTGGAATCGGATCCGGAGGAGGATATCCCCAAGCTGCTGGCCAAGTTGGATGAGGGCTACGACGTGGTGGCCGGCTGGCGTCAGGGCCGCGACGATGGCAAGGTCTTCGCCTCCGGCATCTATAACCGGGTCTCGCAGCGCCTGTTCAACGTCCACGTCCACGACATGAACTGGATCAAGGCCTTTCGCCGCGAGGTGATCGAGGCGCTGCCGCCGCTGCGTTCTGACTGGCATCGCTTTCTCTTGCAGATCGCCGCCCATCAGGGTTTCCGCATCGGCGAGACGCCCACCACCTGGTATCGCCGCCGCGCCGGCCGCTCCAAATATGGCCTGGGCCGCATCCCCATCTCCTTTTTGGACGTGCTGGTGGTCTGGTTTCTGCTGACCTTCAGCCAGGCGCCCATGCGCTTCTTCGGCGGCCTGGGGCTGGGGCTGTTGGCCCTGGCCGGCGTCACCTATGCCGGGCTGGCAGTCTACTACCTCCTCGCCCAGACCCAGATTCGCCCCCTGTTCATCGCGGCCAGCGTGCTGGGCCTGGCCGGCCTGCTGCTCTTCCTGGTCGGCTTCATCGCCGAGCTGATCGTCAACCAAAGCGAGCAAATCCGCGAGTTGGAAGCCATGATAAAACGCGAGGCATGACCCGCGCAGCCCCGACTCACGCAAAATCAAACACCCGACGCCAACAACGATTCCCCATTCCCCATTCCCCATTCCCCATTAACCATTAACCATTAACCATTGACCATTAACCATTCCCCATGCACATCGCCATCCTCACCCACAACTACCCTCGCTACCCGGGCGATTTCAGCGGCAGCTTCGTGGCCGCGCTGAGCGATGAGCTGGCGCGGCAGGGCAGCCGCGTCTCAGTGCTGGCGCCGTGGGACCCAGCCTACGACCACCGCCAATCGGCGCAGTCCGACCAGCAGCCGCAGCTCCACCTCTGGCGCTATGCGCCGCGGGCTGACTGGCATCGGCTGGGCTACATGCGCACCATGGAGGCCGATGTGCGCATGCGGGGCGAAACCTACTGGCTGGCCCCCCTCTTCTTCGCCGCCGGCACAGCCGCCACGCTGCGCTGGTGCCGTCAGCATCGCCCCGATGTGATCCACGCCCACTGGCTCCTCCCCAACGGCTTTTTCGGCGCAGTGGCCAGCCGGGCGCTGGGCATCCCCCTGGTGGTCTCCATTCCCGGCTCCGATGCCCTGGTGGCCGGCCAGAACCCCCTCTTCCGCGCCATGGCCCGCTTTGCCCTGAAACAGGCCAGCCTGGCGACGGCCAACAGCCACGCGCTGCGCGATGTCGCCATCCAGCAGCTCGGCGCGGACCCCGCCCGCTTCGATCTGATCATCTACGGCGTGGACCCCGACGCGCTGCGCCCTGACCCCAGCGGCGTGGCCGCCCAGCGCGCCGAGTGGGGCATTCCTGCCGACGCCCTCCTGCTGCTGGCCGTCGGTCGCATGGTCTACAAAAAGGGCTTCGACGTCCTCCTGCGCGCCCTGGGCATCCTCAAACAACATGGCCATCTCGCCCCCTCCTCCGCGCTCCCCCCCATCCACCTCGCCCTGATCGGCGATGGCGACCTGTGGCAGGAGTGGCAGGCGCTGGCGCATGGGCTGGGCCTGGATGGCCACGTTCACTGGCTGGGGCGCGTCCCCTTCGACCGCATGGGGCGCGCCTACAACGCGGCCGATGCGCTGGTGATGCCCTCCGTCACGCGGCCGGCCGACGGCCTGAACGTCTGCGTGCTGGACGCCATGGCCTGCGCCAAGCCGGTGATCGGCACGCCCGCGGCCGGCAACGAGCTGGTGATCCAGCAGGGCGTCAACGGCTGGATCGTGCCGGAGCAGGACCCCGACGCGCTGGCCGGCGCGATCTTGCACCTGGCTGCCCTGCCGCCGGCCCAACGCGCGGCCATGGGCCAGGCCAGCCGGAAGCTGATCGACACCCAGTTCGGCTGGCCGCATTTGGCCCGGCGCTATCTGGAGCACTTCGCTCGCCTGGCAGGTTGACGCTGGCTCGGTCAGGAGACCGGCCAGAGCAGCTAGAGTTCCCCCGAGCTCTTCCTCCCCCAAGTTCCCCCTCCGCATTCGCCATTTCCCCCCACTGTGCGGTAGAATAGCCGCCATGACCTCTGCTCAGGTTTCATCGACGCGCGGCCGAATCAACCGGATCGTGCGGGCCGTGGCGTTGATCCTCTCGCTGGCCTTCATGATCGCGCTGGTCAGCAGCCAGTGGCAGGCGCTGCGCGCCATTCAGTGGCAGTTTCGACCAGGCTGGCTGTTGCCCAGCTTCGCCCTGCTGGCCCTTGGCATGCTGGTGGAGCTTTCCATCTGGCGCTTTCTGCTCAGCAGCCTGGGGGGCAAGCTGCGCTGGCGGCGCGCGGCGCAAACCTGGTTCCTCTCCAACATCGTGCGTTTCATCCCCGGCAACATCTGGCAGATCCTGGGCATGGCCGAGCTGGCCGCAGACGACGGCGTCAGTCGCCTGACCACCTTCACCAGCATCGTCCTGCATCAGGTGCTGAGCATCGCGGCCGGCGCGACCCTGGCCGCGCTCTATTTCGCCGTGGCCGGCCAGAGCGCGTGGCTGGCCATGATCCGCCCGCTGCTCTGGCTGATCCCGCTGGGGCTGCTGCTCTGCCACCCGCGCATCCTGCAGGCGCTGCTCAACCGCCTGCTCGCCCTGCTGCGCCGGCCCCCGATCGAGATCACCCTGACCGGACGGCAGTTGGCGGCTGCGCTGCTGGGCTACGGCGCGGCCTGGCTGCTGACCGGGGCCGGCTTCGCGCTGTTGGCCGCCAGCATCACCCCCGTCACCCTCCAACAGGGGATCGCGCTGATCGCCGTCTGGGCGGCCGCCTATGTCATCGGCTACCTCACCCTGATCACTCCCAGCGGCCTGGGGGTGCGGGAGGGGGTCATGATCCTGCTGCTGGCGCCGCTCTTCCCCGCGCCCATCCCCACCGTCATCGCCCTGAGCGCGCGCCTGTGGGCCATCACGGTCGAGGTGGTGGGCGCGGCCATCGCCTTCCTGACGCGCAGCCGCGACCGCCAGGCCGCCCAGGCCAGCGCGCCCGCCCTGGCCGTCGAGGCAGGAGAACCATGAGCCATTCCCCCGCCCGCTCATGGATGGGCAGCCTGCGCACCTGGATGTTCGAGCTGCACGCCGGCCGGCCGCCCCGCTGGGCCGTGCTGGCGCTGTGGGCCTTGATCCTCGCCTTCAGCGTCTACTTCTCGGCCGTCGCCATCCGTCGCCACGACGCGCACCTGACCCACAAGGCTGACTTGGGCCAGATCGACCAGGCCATCTGGAACACCAGCCAGGGGCGCTTCGTGCAGGAGATCAAGGGCGAGCAGCTCAGCACCCGCCTCAGCGACCATGTGGAGCCGATTTTCCTCCCCCTGTCGCTGGTGTTCCGGCTTTGGGACGATGTGCGGGCGCTCCTGATCGTGCAGGCGCTGGCTGTGGCGTTGGGCGCCTGGCCGGCCTTCTTCATCGCCTGGCTGCGGCTCAGCCTGAACTGGGGCGGCCCCTCGACGCTGGCCAGAACCCCCGCGCGGCAGGCTGGCTATCAGGCATTGGCCGCGTTGACCTTCGTGCTGGCCTATCTGCTCTATCCTCCCTTGCAGGCCGCGCTGCTGACCGAGTTTCACGCCCTGCCCCTGGCCACGCCGCTGCTGCTGCTGGCCTTTCTTTTCAGCGAACGCCAGCAGTGGGGACGCTTTATCCTGGCCGCGCTGTTGGTGGCCACGGTGCAGGAGGGGATGGCGCTGCTGACGGCCGCGCTGGGCGCCTATGCCCTGGGCCGCGGGCTGTGGCTGCGCCGCCAACTGGCAGCTTCGCAACGCACGCCCACCCGCTGGCCGGCGCTGGCCGGCGCGCTGGTGCTGGCGGTCGGCCTGGCCTGGTTCTACCTCGCCACCTTCGTCATCATCCCGGCCCACGCGGCCGCGGCCTACGGCGTGAACGAAAGCCCCTATGTCGCGCGCTTCGGCGCGCTGGGGGCCAGCTTCGGCGACGTGGCCCGCACCATGCTCACCAAACCGGGGCAGGTGTTGCGCGTCGTGCTGGAGCCGGCGCGGCAGCACTATCTGCTGCGGCTGCTGGCGCCGGTGGGCTTTCTGGCCATCTTCGGGCCGGAGATCCTGCTGGTCGGCCTGCCCCTGCTGCTGGCCAATCTGCTCAGCGGCTTTCCCTTCCAGTACAGCGGCATCCTGCACTACTCCGCCCCGCTGGCAGCCTTTGCCGTGATGGCGGCCATTGTGGGCAGCCAGCGGCTGCGCCGGCTGAGCCGGCGCGTGACCCTCTCTCTGCACCATCAACGCCTCTGGCGCGTCCACCGCACCTACGCCCTTCTGATCATCTGGCTGTTGCTCTGGAGCCTCATCAGCCAGATCGCCTGGGGCTACACGCCGGTGGGCCGCCAGTTCCACAACGCCCGGCCCACGGTCTCCGAACATCACCGCCTGTTGGCGCGCTTCAGCCAGCAGATTCCGCCGGACGCGGCCCTCTCCACCAGCGCCACCCTGCACCCGCACCTCAGCCACCGCGCCCGTCTCTATGAATTTCCTGCGCTGGCCGACAGCGATTACCTGCTGCTGGACCTGGCCGCGCCCACCGGCTGGGCTATGCACCCCACCGCCATGCGCGACCAGGTGCAGGCGCTGCTGGCCTCTGGCCAGTGGACGGTGCAGGACGGGGCCGATGGCTATCTTCTGCTGCGCCGCCAGGAGGGAAGCCAGCCGGTCAGCCTGGCCGAGCTGCCGGCCGGGTTCTTCAGCTTTGCCCGGCCCGCCGGCCAGCCGCAGCATCCGTTGGACCTGGTCTTCACCGGCCCGGACGGCGCCCAGGTCAAACTGCTGGGCTACGACGTGACGGCCGACGGGCAGTGGCGCAGCACCGCCTTCCGGCTCTACTGGCAGGCGCTGACGCCGCTGCCGGCCGGCCTGACCCTGCGCGCCTTCGTGATGACGCCCGACGGCCGCGAGGTGGACAGCAGCGACACGCGGCCGTTGATCCAGCCGCTCTGGCTGCCTCCCGAACGCTGGCAGCCGGGCGAGGTCGTGGTCACCGACAAGCTGGGCTGGTACCTGCCGCAGGAGTGGGCGCTGGCGGCCGGCGTCTATCAGGGTGCGACCTGGGACGATCTGGCCAGCCGCTGGCGGGCCAGCACCGCCAACCCGGCGACGACGCTCTTCGACTCGGACACGTGGGCCGCGCTGGGCGCCTGGCAATGGCAGCGCAGCCAACTGCAGCCGCTACAGCCGCCCACCTTCGCGCCGCTGGACCATACCTTCGGCGGCGATGGCTGGCTGGTGCAGCTCAGCGGCGTGGAAGAGCCGCGGCGGGCCGCGCCCGGCGCCAGAGTCCCGATCACCCTGCGCTGGCAGTCATCTGGCCCATCGCCGCGCGATCTGACCGTCTTTCTGCACGTGCGCGACGCCCAGGGCAACATCATGGCCCAGGACGACTCGATGCCCACCTGGTTTGGCGTGCAGCCCACCACCCAATGGCAGGCCGATCAGACCCTCTTCGGCGCGCACAGCATCCAGTTGCCCGCCAACCTCAAGCCGGGCGTCTATGACCTGGTGACGGGCTGGTACTACTGGGAGACGTTGGAACGGCTGGCCCTGCTGGACGAGGCTGGCCAGCCGATGGGCGACAGCGTGCTGATCGGCAAGCTGGTGGTGGACAGCACCGCCGTCCCGCGTCCCGACCTGGCCTGCGCGGTCGCCCCTGAGGCTTGTGAAAGCCAGTGACGCGCAGAAGGGCCAGGACTGACAGTGCTGGTTGTCGTCCAGATCCGCTGGCGCCGTTGACCAGCACTGTCAGTCCTCTCTTGGCGCAAAGGACTGACAGTGCTCATCGTCGAGGACTGACAGTGCTCAGTTGACCAGCACTGTCAGTCCTCTCTTGGCGCATAGGACTGACAGTGCTCATCGTCGAGGACTGACAGTGCTCAGTTGACCAGCACTGTCAGTCCTCTCTTGGCGCAAAGGACTAACAGTGCTCAGTTGACCAGCACTGTCAGTCCTACGCCCGCATCATCACCGAAATTGCTGCATGTTCACCGACTATCTTGACAGCTATGCCAACCGCCGCGTGCTGATCACCGGCGGGCTGGGCTTTATCGGCTCCAATCTGGCCCGGCGGCTGGTGGCGCTGGGCAGCCAGGTGCTGCTGGTCGATTCGCTGGTGCCTGACTACGGCGGCAACCGCTTCAACCTGGCCGGCATCGAAGACCGGGTGCAGGTCAACATCGCCGACGTGCGCGATCCATACGCCATGAACGCGCTGGTCCCTGGCCATGACCTGCTCTTCAACCTGGCCGGCCAGGTCAGCCATCTGGACTCCATGGCCGACCCCTTCACCGATCTGGAGATCAACGCCCGCAGCCAGCTCTTCATCCTGGAGGCCTGTCGCCAGCACAACCCTGAAATCAAGATCGTCTACGCCGGCACCCGCCAGAGCTATGGCCGGCCGCTCTACCTGCCCTTGGACGAAGAGCACCGCAACCGCCCCACCGACATCAACGGCGTCAACAAGCTGGCCGGCGAGTGGTACCATCTGGTCTACGGCAACGCCTATGGCCTGCGCACGTGCAGCCTGCGCCTGACCAACACCTACGGCCCGCGTCAACTGATGAAGCACAGCCGCCAGGGCTTCATCCCCTGGTTTGTGCGCCTGGCCCTGGAAGGCCAGGAGATCCAGGTCTACGGCGACGGTCAGCAGCGCCGCGACCTGACCTACTGCGACGATGTGGTGGATGCCTTTCTGCGCGCCGGCGCCAGCGATGCGGCCGATGGCCATGTGCTGAACCTGGGCGGCCAGGCGCCGATCAGCCTGCTGGAGCTGGCCGAGCTGATCGTCGAGATCGCCGGGCGGGGCAGCGTGCGGCTGATCCCCTGGCCGGAGAACCGGCGCCGCATCGATGTGGGCGACGTCTATTCCAGCTACGAGCTGATCCAGCGCACCCTGGGCTGGCAGCCCACCACCCCGCTGCGCGTCGGGCTGGAGCAGATGATCCGCTATTACCAGGCCAACTGGCGGGAATATTGGTAGCGCGGCGGTCGCGGCTCAGGCATCGGGCGCCTGCACTCGGCGCGAGAATCAAGCGCCCGGCCCCGATGGCTGAGCAGCAACGCGCGGCGTCAGAACCGTTGGAGCACAACAGATGACGATCCCATTGGTAGGTTTGAAAGCGGCCCACAGGGAGCTTCAGGAGGAGCTGGAGGGCGCGGCGCTGGAGGTGCTGCGCTCTGGCTGGTACGTGCTGGGGCCCCAGGTGCGCGCCTTCGAGGAGGAATTCGCGGCCTGGCTGGGCCTGCCCGCGGCCGCAGGGGTGGCCTCAGGCACCGATGCGCTGCTGCTGGCGCTGCTGGCCGGCAACATCGGCCCGGGCGACGAGGTGATCACCACCAGCCACACGGCCGTGGCCACTGTGGCGGCCATCCAACTGACCGGCGCGCTGCCGGTCTTGGCAGATATCCGGCCCGACACCTTCACCCTGGACCCGGACCAGGTCGCGGCTGCGCTCAGCCCGCGGACGCGCGCCATCGTCGCCGTGCACCTCTACGGGCAGATGGCCGAGATGGACCCGCTGCTGGCGCTGGCCGACCGTCATGGCCTGGCTGTGATCGAGGACTGCGCCCAGGCCCACGGCGCCAGCCATCAGGGGCGCCTGGCCGGTACGCTGGGCGACAGCGCGGCCTTCAGCTTCTACCCCACCAAGAACCTGGGCGCGGCTGGCGACGGCGGGCTGGTGGCCTCTGGCCGGCCGGAACGGATCGAACAGGTGCGTTTGCTGCGTCAGTACGGCTGGCGCCAGCGCTACGTCAGCGAGCTGGCCGGCCTGAACAGCCGGCTGGATGAACTTCAAGCTGCGCTGCTGCGTGTCAAGCTGCGCCGGCTGGATGCGTGGAACCGGCAACGCCAGGAGCTGGCCGCGCGCTACCATGAGCGGCTGGCCGGGACCAGCGTGACGACGCCGGTCGTGGCGCCGGGCAATCAGCACGTCTGGCATCTCTACGTGGTGCGCAGCCCGCAGCGCGACGCCCTGCAGGCGCATCTGGCCCGCCACGGCATCGAGACGGCCATCCACTACCCCGTTCCGGTTCACCGGCAGCCAGCCTACCGCCATTTGAGTCCGGCAGCCGGCCTGCCTATCACCGAACGCACCGCCGCCGAGATCCTCTCGCTGCCCATCCATCCGCACATGTCGCCGGACGACATCGACCGCGTCGCAGACTGCATCCGACAATTCGACAAGTAGCGGGGCACGGTCGGAGACCGGCCCCAGCAAATTAAACTACGCAGCGGGCACGGTCGGAGACCGGCCACAGCAAAAGACTACGCAGCGGGCACGGTCAGAGACCGGCCCCAGCAAAAAATGCACCAGGCACGGTCAGAGACCGGCCCCAGCAAAAAACTACGCAGCGGGCACGGTCGGAGACCGGCCCCAGCAAAAAACTACGCAGCGGGCACGGTCAGAGACCGGCCCCAGCACACACCCATTGACAATTCCCCAATTAACAATTCCCCCCTCCCATGTCCCGCCCTCTCCTCCTCCTCTTCCTCCTCGCCTTCCTCCTACGCGTCTATGCCCTGGGCAGCCAATCGCTGTGGTACGACGAGGCTGTCACCGCGCAGGTGACGCAGCAGGGGCTGGCCGAGATGGCGCGCTGGACCGCGGACGACATCCAGCCTCCCCTTTACTATGCCATCGTGGCCGGCTGGGTGCAGGCGGCCGGCTTGAGCGAGTGGGCGTTGCGTTTCCCCTCGGCTTTCTTTGGGATGCTGATGGTCCCCCTGGCCTACGCGCTGGGGCGTCGCCTCTTCTGGCCCGCGGCCGGCCTCCTGGCCGCCCTGCTGGCGACCCTGCACCCCCTGTGGATCTACTACAGCCAGGAAGCGCGCATGTACACCCTGCTGACTGCGCTGGGCATGGCGGCCGGCTACGCCCTGCTGCGCGTGCTGGCGGCCGGGCGCAGGGATGGCGGCCGACGCGCGCGCGGGACGGAGAAAGAGAAGTTCAACTTCTCGGAGGAAGTTGAACTTCTTGGGCAGGGGGCAAGACCGCGGGCGCGCTGGTGGGCTGCGCTGGTTGTCGCGTCCATCGCCCTGCTCTATACGCACTACTTCGCCGTTTTCCTGCTGGCCGCCCTGGCCCTCTACTTCCTGCTCTCGCTGGCGCGCCAAGACCTGAACCGGCGCTCGCTGCTGATCGAAGGCGCCGCGGCCGCGCTGCTGGTCGTTGCGGCCTATCTGCCCTGGCTGCCCAACGCGCTGCGCCGCTTCGGCGAGGATGCCAGCTACTGGCAGGGCGCGCTGAAGCTCAACGAGGCCCTGCGCCACATAGCCATCAGCTTCAGCGTCGGCGAGACCGTGCTGGAGCAGCAGGCCATCCCCCTGGCCGGGATCGTCGCCGCGCTGGCCGTGCTGGCCCTGGCCGCGCTGCTCTGGGCCGCGCTGGCGCAGAAAAAAGCCCACGCCCCAGGCGCTTCCCCCGCGGCGTCTGCCAAGCTCCCCTGGTCCATCCTCTTCCTCCTGCTCTACCTGCTCCTGCCCATCGCCGCCATCCTGTTGCTCTCCACCGGCAACCCCAAATTCAACCCGCGCTACCTGATGCTGGCCTCCCCCGGCCTGGTGCTCCTCCTGGCCGGCGGCCTCGCCCTGCCCTTCCGCCGCCCCTCTCAACTCCCAATTCCCAATTCCCCATCAACCATTGACCATTCCCCCATTCACCGTTCACCATTCCGCCTTCCCCATGCTCTCTCCCTCCTCTCCCTCGCCGCGCTCCTGGCCATCTTCCTCTACGCCGACTACAACTGGTTCACCGACCCCGCCTTCACCAAAGACGACTGGCGCGGCGTAGTTTCTTATGTCAAATCTCAGCTCCAGCCCGACGAGACCGTGATCCTGGTCAGCGGCCACGCCTATCCCGCCTGGCGCTACTACGCCCCCGACATAGAGCCGCTGCGCCTGCCGGAGATCGAGACCCTGGACGTGAACGCGGTGCTGGACCTGAGCGCGGCGGCCACGCTCAACCAGGAGCTGGCCGGCCAACGCGGCGCCTGGCTGGTGCAGTGGCAGGAGGAGGTGGTCGATCCCACCGGCGTCCTCCCCTACCTGCTGGCCGCCGCCGGCGAGACGCAGCCGGCCGCAGCCAGCTTCTGGGGCCTGGGCGCGCCGCTGCACACCCGTTTTCCCGACGCGCTGCGCACCGAGCCGGACGGGCCAGGTACAGCCTTCCCCGAAGCGCTGCCGTTGACCGCCGCCGACCAGGGCCAGCGCCTGGATGTGAACTTCGCCAACCAGGTGGAGCTGCTGGGTTTCAGCCAGCCCCCCTGCGAGCAGCCGCTCTGTCCCATCTACCTCTTCTGGCGCAGCCTGGCGCCGTTGGATGCCGACCTCAAGCTGACGGCCACCCTCTTCGAACGTGACCTGCCGGAGGCGGCCAGCCAGCCGCTCGATCGCCGCCTGGCCGCCTACGAATACCCCACCTTCCGCTGGCAGCCGGGCGCGGTCGTGTTGAGCCAGCTCGACATCCCGGCTACCCTGGGCATCCCGCCCGGCGAATATCGCCTGCGGCTGGGGGTCTACGACGCAGCCGACGGCCAGCCGCTGGAGACGCTGGATGCCGCCGGCGCGCCGCAGGGCCAGTCGGTCTGGCTGGAGCCGGTGACGGTGCGCCAGTTGGTGACCGATGGGCCGGGCGGGCCGCCGGCCGAGAGCCAGCCGGCCGCGCTGGCCCCGGAGATCACCCTCCAGGGGCTGACCACCGACCACAGCCAGGTCGAGCCGGGCGATGGCATCCGCGTCGAAGCCTGGTGGCAGGCCCACGCGCAGCCCGGTCAGGACTACCAGGTCGGCTACCAGTGGATCGACCCGACCGGCCAGGTGCAGGAGGGCGGCTGGCTGGCGCCGGCGCGCGCTGCCTTCCCAACCACACAATGGCCGATGGGCGCGCCGGTGCGCGGTCAGCTCAGCTTCCGGGCGCCCGAGGACGCCCAGCCTGGCCTGTGGACGCTGCGCCTCGGCCTGCAAGCGGCAGGTCAGGACGATCCCACGGCCAGCTTTGCGGGCGCAACGGTTGATCTGCCGGTGACGGTGCTGCCCAGCACCCGCCGCTTCGAGTCCAGCGCGCCCTTCGATTTCCCGTCGGGCGCCAACTTCGCCATGCTGGTGGAGCTGTTGGGGGCGCGCGTCGCCGCGCCGCTCCAGGGGGGAGCGGTCACGCCGGTGACAGTCGGCTGGAGGTCGATGCAGGCCACGGAGCGCTCCTACACCGGCTTCGTCCATCTGCTGGACCAGGAAGGCCGCATCGTGGCGCAAGATGATCACCTGCCGCTGCACGGTCAGCGCCCGACAACCGCCTGGGTGGAGGGCGAGGTGATCGAGGATGGGTATGAGCTGCGGCTGCCGGCTGACCTGCCGCCGGGGGACTACTGGCTGGAAATCGGCCTCTACGACGCCGATCGGCCTGGCCTGCCGCGCCTGGACGCGCCCGCCCGCCTGGGGCCGCTGACCGTCAGCGCAGACTGAACGACGCCATGGGACGGGATCAGCAGACTCCTGCACGTCGCTTCTGGCTGCTGGGCGGGCTCAGCCTGGCCGGCTATCTGGTTCTGCGCGTCTGGATGCCGCTGCCGCCCTACGCCCTGCCCGCGCGCCGGCCCGATGTGGCCACCTTCGCCGGCTGGCCGTGGGGGGCGCTGGCCTACAGCGCGCTGCTGCTGGCCCTCTTCTGGCTCTACTGGCAGGCCTACCGCGCGACGCTGGCCGCGGCCCGGCCGCCGCGGCTGGCGGCGATCCTGCTGCCGGCCGCCCTCTTCAGCCTGCTGCTGGTCGGCGCCTTCCCCATCAACGCCCTGGACATCTACAACTACCTGTTGCTAGGGCGGGTGGATGCGGTCTTTGACCGAAACCCCTATCTGACGGCCTCGGCAGCTATTCGCCAGGAGAGCTGGCTGGTCTACGCCGGCGAATGGGGCAAAGGCGTCTCCCCCTACGGCCCGGCCTTTCAAGCGCCGGCCAACCTGATCGCCTGGCTCAGCGGCGACCATCTGCTGACCGGCCTGCTGCTGTGGAAGGGGCTGGGCGCGCTGGTCATGCTGGGCTCGGCGCTGTTGATCTGGCTGCTGCTGGCCTCCAACGCCCCCAGCCGGCGCGCGGCGCACACCCTGCTCTGGGCCTGGAACCCGGCCTTGCTGCTGACCTTCGTCATGAACGCGCACAACGATGGGCTGATGATCTTCTGGCTGCTGGCCGGGCTGCTGCTGGTGCGGCGTCAAAAGCCGGTGCTGGGCTTTGCCGTCATGCTGCTGGCCCCGCTCACCAAGCTCAGCGGCCTGCTGCCCATCCCATTCCTGTTGCTGGCCACCCTGCGCGGCCTGCCCGATGGGCGCAGCAGGCTCCGGCTGCTGTTGGGCGTCACCGCGTCCTGGCTGCTGCTGACCATGGTCGCCTTTTTGCCCTACGGCTCCCCGCTGGGGCTGCTTCGGCGGCTGCTGCAGACGGTCACTGGCGCGGGCTATTCTCCGCTGGCCCTGCTGTTGCAGACGGCGCGCGCGCTGGGCCAGCCCCTGGATCGGGAGCAACTGGCCGGGGTGGGGATGGTTCTGCTGGCGCTGGCGGCGGCATGGCTGCTCTGGCGCACCTGGCGCGGCCGCTCCCCGTTGGCCGCGGCCGCGGAGATCAACGTGGCCTACCCGCTGCTCTCGCTGGGCTTTCGCATCTGGTACGCCGTCTGGCCCTTCCCCTGGCTGGTGTTGGATGTGCCCGACGCGTCCGATGACGGGGCAAAGAGCGGTCGGGAGGGCTGGGCGCGCGATTTCCGGCTGCGCGCCGGCCTCTGGTATCTGATCGCCACCCAGTTGTCGGTCTTGATCTATGGCCCGCTGCGGCTGGCGCTGCTGGAGCGCAGCATCCTGTGGGCGCACGTGCTGGGGGTGGCCTTTGTCTTCTTCCTGCCGCTGGCGCTGGCGTGGCTGAGCCTGCCCCGCGCGCGAGGCAGTTGACCGCGCACACAGCCGTGGTATAATGGCGCCATGTCCGCGGCCACCCTCACCCTCTGCGCCATCCAGCCCGCCATCACCTGGCAAGAGCCGGCGCGCACCTTCGACTCCATCGCCGCCCTGGTCTCCCAGGCCGCCGCGGCCCAGGCATTGGACGTGGTGGTGCTGCCCGAGCACTTCGATGCGCAGATGGCAGAGGAGGGCGACGAAGCCCCCTGGCGCGCCGCCCAGGCCTTCGCCGCGGACCTGGCCCGCAGCTATGGCGTCAACCTGGTGGCGGGGTCGGTCGAACGCTGGGACGCGACCCTCCATGGACGCCTCAACACCACGGTGGTCTATGGCCGGCAGGGCCAGGAGCTGGGCCGTTACGACAAACGCCGCCTGTTTGGCTTCGAGCTGCGGCGCAACGTCCGGCCAGGCGCCGGCTGGCTGGCGCTGGAGATAGAAGGGGTACCAATGGGCGTGTTGATCTGCTCTGACCTGTGGCATCCAGAGCTGGCGCGCCAATTGGCGGCCAAGGTGGAGTTGCTCTGCGTTCCCGCCCAGACGACCATCCGGCCGGAATCAGAGCCGGCCTATGCGCGCATGTTGTGGCATACCCTGGCCATGGCCCGGGCTCAGGAAAACGTGTTGGCGGTGGCGGTGAGCGATCAGGCGGCCAGCTCCCAGGCCCCCTTTCGCTGCGGCGGCGTCAGCTCCATCACCGATCCCAGCGCCGAACCTGACCTGCCGGCGATCCAGCGGGTGCTGACCGACGGTCGTGCGGGCTATCTGACCGCCCAACTGGATCTGGAGCGCCTGGCGCGCTTCCGCAGCTATCGCCGGGAGGCCGGGCTGTTGCCGGCAACCGATGAGACGGCCAGGGCGGGTGCAACTGGCAGGCGATAGCGGCGGATCAACGCCTCGGCGCGCGCCACCAGCTCCCGCCGGTCGAAGGGCGCCACCATGAAGCTGTCAGCCCCCAGCTCCAGCGCCCGAATGCCCTGACTGCGTCCCGTCTCCGGCACCACGACCAGCAGCGGCGTCAACGTCACCTGGCGCAGTTGGGCACAGAGCTGCACCGCCTCCAGGTCCTGGCTGTCCAGCTCCAACACCAACAGATCGAAGGCGTCGATGCAGTCGAGTGCCTGAACCACGGCGAGATCGGCCGGGGCATACTCAACCAGGTGCCCCCGCCGTCTGAGGATGGCGCGAATCGCCTCACGCGTGCCGCCCCACGCCGGCCCCAGCACCAGCGCGTTGCTCTGGGATACGCTACCTGTCAAGCCCGCAGTCTGCTGTTCGTGAACCATTGCCCGCTCCGTCCTCGGACTGACAACCTGTTCTGAGGCATATTGAGACTTCTGAAATCGCCGCATGGCCTGCCCGCCAGCAATGCTGCTCAGGCGGCAACTGCCATGTCTCGAAGTGTAGCGCCATTATACGCGTGCTTGCAGGACGCCCCAAAAACCATCCATCGACTGCAGTGACCCAGAGGAGAATCGACCATGGACACCAGTGATCTATTGAGCCGTTGGTCCACATCGTCGCTGGACGAGATCCAGCAAGAGCTGGACTCCGGCAAGAATCAGGCGGCGGCCGCGCAGCTCTTCGGCGCTGACGCCGTCGCCGCCATGCGCAGCGACTCAGAAACGCGCGGCTTCAGCGGCCCGCGCGAGGCCGTGGTGCTGCTGCCCGGCCTGATGGGCTCGTTGCTGGCCAGCGTGCAAGGGATGATCATGCCCCTTTGGATCAACCCCGCGCTCTTTCTCAGGGGTGAAAGCCGTTATCTGGAGCTGAACGCCGCTGGCACGGCCGACGGCAGCCCCAACATCCTGACCATGCCCACCGGCTGTGAGCGGCTGTGCTATCTGCAGCCGGCCCTGGCGCTCAACCGCGAATGCCTGCTCTTTGAATTCCCTTACGACTGGCGTCTGCCGATCCAGGTCAACGGCGACCGGCTGAGCCGGGCGCTGGAGCGCTGGGCCGACGGCGATGACGCCATGCAGTTCACGCTGGTCGGCCACAGCATGGGCGGGCTGGTCTCGCGCGCCTTCGTCGCCTGCCACCCTGAACAGGCCAAGCGCCGGATCAAGCGTGTGATCATGCAGGGCACCCCCCACTTCGGCGCGGCCGGCGCGGTCGCCGACATCATGGAGGGCAACCGCATGATGGCGCTGGCCGCGGCGCTGCACGAGCAAAACACGCTGCGACGCTTCGTGCTCAACATGCCCAGCGTCTACCAGTTGCTCCCCCCGCCGCGTGACCTCTTCCCCGACAGACACGACGATTCGGTCAACTTCGACCCGTATGACGCGGCTCAATGGCGGCTGGAGGGGGTGCGCCAGGACTATCTGGACGCCGGCAAGCGCTTCCATGAGCTGCTGGCCAATTTCGATCACCCGGTGGAGATGATCGAGATCGCCGGCTGTAATCTGAAGACCAAGGTCAAGGTGCTGCTGAGCTTCACTGGCCCGAGCGAGCAGCCCAGCCTGGAGGTGATCCACGAAAGCGAGGGCCCGAATTCGGGCGACGCCACGGTGCCGCTCAAATCGGCCCTGCTGCCCGGCGCGCAGGTCTACTACATTCAGGAGGTGCATCGCAATCTGCCCAAGAACCAGCGCGTCCTCCAGGCGACCATCGACCTGATCTACGGCCGCCGGCCGGAACTGCCCACCGAGCTGCCTGAGCCTGACCACGGTTTCCTGGGCCTGTTCCGCGATGTGGGCGATCCTGAGAGCGAGGCGGAGCGTCTGCGCCAGCGCCTGAACGACGGCGTGGCCACCGAGGAGGATCTGGAGCAGTTCTTCTTCCTCGACTACTGAGCAACGGGCCGACCAGCCCCTGCGTCCATCGCCCAACTTGCGCAACGAGGGATACCCTGGTATAATTCCACTTGCCCTAGATTGACCCTGAGAAACCAGCGCCCTCGCCCGGTTCAGAGAAACCCCCATGACACGGTTTCTGTGGGCCCGGTCTGTCTGTGATTCCGAGTGCGGAAGCTGGCGCGCATCGAATTCTGGGGATTGATGAGACTGTATCGCCATGCCTGGTCGCACAGGTTGCATACTTTGGCAGCGCAAGGATGTCGCCTCCTCGTTAAAAGCTGCCAAAACCGCAGGACGGTGGGTGTCGCCCTGCTAGAAGCTGTGGGAAACCTATGTCTGCTGAGTCCAACGCCGAAGGCGGCGTCACACTTCGACCGCTGGCCGAAGTGGTTATCCTGGTGGAAAGCCTGCTTTTTGTCGCTCCTGAGCCCGTCAAGGTCAGCACCTTGGCGGACGCCTTGGAGGAGTCTTCCGAACGCATCGAAGCAGCCCTGTCTGAGTTGATAGCGGGTCAGGCCCAGCGCGGCGTGCGCGTGCAGCGTCTGGGCGAGCGGGTGCAGTGGGTAACCGCGCCCGAAGCCACGGCCGCGATCGAGCGTTTTCTTGGCCTCGACCTGACGACGAAGCTTTCCCCAGCCGCGCTGGAGACATTGGCGATCATTGCCTACAAACAACCAGTGACCCGGGCCCAGATCGATGAGCTGCGCGGCGTGGCCAGCGACGGGGTGTTGCGCACCTTGATTCACCGCAATCTGGTGGAGCAGGGAGAGCGCCTGGAACAGGCCGGCCGGCCCTTCCAGTTTCGCACCACCTTCGACTTCTTGCAACATTTCGGACTTCAATCGCTGGAGGAGCTGCCCGCTCTCGAAGGGATGGAGAATGGCGCCGGCCAGGACGCCGATCACAACCCCCTGGCAAATCATTCGTAGGATATCACATTTCCGAAGGGAGAAACCATGGCACAAGACCTTTGGCAGCTTCGCCGCCAGAAACGCATGACGATCGACGAACTTGCGCGCTCGGCCGGAGTGCACCCTGCGCTGATCAAAGCGTATGAGCTGGGGGAGCGCTCGATCCCCGAACGCGACCTGGAACGTCTGGCCAACGCCTTAGAGCTCGACGTTGAGGACATCAAGGAGCTCTCCGACCCGCCGCCGCGCGGGCCAAGCCGGACGACTGCGCCTTCCACCCAGGAAGAGGACGCGCCGGCGCGCCCACGCTACGACTCGACCGCGCCGCGCTACGACTCCGGCTCCCGCTACGAGTCTGGCTCGCGCTACGGCAGCGACTATGGACGCTCCAGCTATGGCAATCGCAGCAACGACGCGCCGCGCTACGGCGAGGGCCGCTCCGGCTATGGCAGCGGCGGCGAAGGCCGCTCCAGCTACGGCAATGAGGGTCGCTCCAGCTACGGCAGCGAAGGCCGCTCCAGCTACGGCAGCGAAGGCCGCTCCAGCTACGGCAGCGAAGGCCGCTCCAGCTACGGCAGCGAGGGCCGCTCCAGCTACGGCAGCGAGGGCCGCTCCAGCTACGGCAGCGAGGGCCGCTCCAGCTACGGCAGCGAGGGCCGCTCCAGCTACGGCAGCGAGGGCCGCTC
>Ga0209605_1001087_pt1 | contig 31848 bp, 27 predicted proteins | sample AD_UKC035_MetaG_FD_184408 | JGI IMG/M metagenome (GOLD analysis project Ga0209605, IMG submission 184408) | Active sludge microbial communities of municipal wastewater-treating anaerobic digesters from USA - AD_UKC035_MetaG (SPAdes) (version 2) | ecosystem: Engineered > Bioreactor > Anaerobic >...
GTTTGCTATTACTAGAACAGAGAGCAGAAGAACTGAAACTACTATCATGGCTTTCTTCATATCTTTTCCCCCTTCACAACTCAAACTGTTCAGATCGATCCAGCTAACTCAGTCTCTAAATATATGATTCTATATCTACGCCTCCTCGCGCTTGCGGTCTACTCCGTGCCCGGCGCTCGAAGACACGGCAAATGGTAAAAACGTAAAAAAGCTATGGTGTAATCACGGCACCGTCCTTGCAATACGGAACCCGAGGACGTAGTATGCGAAGCCACTAGTGCAGAAGTCGCGAAAAGCTACACGTACATAATAAATAGGGGAGAAACAGTCACCGCCACGAGCCATCATGTCGGACCCAGTGTTGTTGTAGGGATTCGTCTGTGCAGAACTGGAGTAGTATCCAAACCAATCGCTGCACCACTCCCATACGTTTCCGGACAAATCGTAGATACCAAGCTCATTGGGAGACTTTTGCCCCACTACGTGTGTCCTGTCTCTTGAATTTGCACCGTTCCAAGCAACCTCATTTAAGAAGTTGCTTCCCGCATACTTGTATCCCTTACTCTCGTTTCCACCACGGGCTGCATATTCCCACTCAGCTTCCGTCGGTAGTCTGTATCCAACTACTTTCGATGGATCGCTCGTTGTTCTTCCGTCCTTATCCAGCAAATTTCCGTCTTTATCGTAAGCTATAGGAAGTCCATCCTCTCCACTCAGCCAATTACAATATTTAATAGCATCCTTACGGCTGACATTGATGACCGGTCTTTGTCCTCTTCCCCATCCTTCGTCATTCGGTTTGCTCCTGCCGGTTGCTTCACAGAACTCGTCATACTCATCGAAAGTCACTTCGTACTTTCCTATGTAGAAGTCATACGTGAATGTAACTTTGTGTGTAGGTTTTTCATCGCTTTCACCTTCTCCCCACGTGTCACCCATCGTGAAGCTTCCTCTTTCTACAAGGACCATGTTTTCCGGATGACTTGCTGAATCTACAAAAGATTGATTCATGGACGTTTCTGATGGAGCAGGGCTAGACGTATCTTCGTGATTAGTAGCTTCTGCATTGATTATCGGCTCTTCTTCTTTCAAGAAAACAATGCTCTTTATCTTTCCAGGTGACACCGATAGTTCACTGCCGGACAACAATTTGAATACTATGAAGTCGTCTTTTATCGTTCCTCTCATTTCACTCTTGTTGTTTAGTTTTATCTTAGTCAGTACATTACCTTCTCCTTCGAATTCCATTCCTTCTATGTTCTCTGTGACTATTTCAAACTCTCCATATGATGTCTGTATATCTACAACTGTTGAAAGCATTTCTCCATAGAATTGGTCTCCCGTTTTCAAGTGAACCTGCACAAGTTCCTGATTGATTGCCCTATCTTCGTTGTATACTGCTATCTTACCTATCGCATCTTTGTGAAATCTTATAGGATTCCCAAGAAGAGAAATAGATATATACTCATCCAACAGAAAACCACCGAATGTCTCATTGGGAAAGACTGTGTTTAATGTAGTTACTCTGTTCCCCGGAGCAGGAAAGACTATCTCTCTAACAAACGATACCGGTATCTTCAGTTCCCCATAATCTGTTATGAACGAGATGCTCTCCATGTTAATCTCGCATTCGATTACATCTCCATTCCTCATCTCTATCTTTGCTCCCGTGTTTGCTATTACTAGAATAGAGAGCAGAAGTACTGAAACTACTATCATGACTTTCTTCATTATCTTCCCCCTTCGCAACTCAAACTGTTCAGATCGATCCAGCTAACTCAGTCTCTAAATGATTCTATATCTGCGTCTCCTCGCGCTTGCGGGCTACTTCGTGCCCGGCGCTCAAAGTCCCAGCAAAGGGTAAAAATGTAAAAAAGCTAAAGTGTAAATCAGGGCACCGTCCTTGCAATACGAAAACCCAGGCAGTTGACCGTGACAGTGGGCGAGTAGAAGTCGCGACACGCTACCCGTGAGTACGCCGCATTGCTGCTCCAGCTACCGCCACGACTCACCCGGGCCGAACCACTATTAGCAAATGGATTAATCTTCTCCGAACTCGTGTATAAACCATAACAATCGGAACACCATTCCTCAACATTTCCGGACATATCGTAAATTCCCAGACTGTTAGGCTTCTTCTTTCCTACTGGCTGAGTTTTGTTTTCTGAATTTGACCCATACCATGCAACTTCGTCCACTTCTTCACTTCCCGAGTACATAAAGCTGTCGTTATTTTTCCCGCCTCTTGCCGCATACTCCCATTCGGCTTCAGTCGCAAGCCTGTATCCCATTACCATAGAAGGATCTGTGGTTATGTTTCCGTCTTTGTCCAGGAAGTTGCCTTCATCGTCATACGCAACCGGCAAATCTTCTTTCGTACTCAGCCAGTTACAGTAAGTTATAGCATCCCACCAACTCACGTTTATTACAGGTCTGGATGCCCTTCCCCAGCCATTATCACTTGGTTTTTGTCTTCCTCCATGAATAAAGAATTCGTCGTACTCTTCAAAAGTAACTTCGTATTTCCCGATGAAGTAATCATAGTCAAACGTTACTTCAAAAGTGGGTTTTCCACTACTGTTACCACTCGTCCACAAATCCCCCATGTAGAAAGTCCCTTTCTCAACAAGCACCATGTTGTGAGGAATCTCCGCTTTCTTTTCTTCTCCAGGCAGAAAATCCGGAATCTCCTTGATTTCCGGGGCTTCGGCAAGCTCAATCGTAGAGAAATCAATAGTCTTGATTTTCCCGGGAGCGATGCTAAGTTCTGCGCCAGACAGAAGTTTCACGACAATAAAATCATCCTGGACAATACCGCGCATCTCAGAGCCGGTTAGGAGAGTCGTCTTTGTGAGAACGTTACCCTCTCCTTCGAATTCCATTAGGGCAACATTGTCCATAGAAAGTGAAAAGACGCCGTACGAAGTTTGAATGTTTAACCCCTCAGAAAGCATCGCGGCATAAAATTGCTCTCCTGTTTTCAACATTACCTGAACTACTCCACCCTCAAGGTCTCTATCTTCTACGAGAAGCTCGACCCAGCTAATAGTGTCCTTATGAAACTTCATGGGGATACCTTCAAAGTCGGCTAAAATGTATTCTTCAAGAAGAAAGCCTCTGAAGATTTCGTTCTTGTAGATAGTCTTCAGTGACGTGATTATCGTTCCTGAAGTGGGGAAGACAATCGCTTTAACAAATTCCATCGGCATCTGGAATTCACCGTAATCACTTATGAAGGAGATTCGATCCATGGTAACGGAACATTCAATTATGTCTCCGTTTCTCATATTGAGCCTTGCAGGAATTGGATTGCTCAATAGAAGAGATACAGAAACGAGTAGGGACACTACTAGAACCCATTTCTTCACTGAAATCACTCACCTTTCAAAAGTCGACAGATATCTTCTTTGCTTTCTCGAGAACTTCCTTTTTCAGAGTTAGTCTCCAAACAAGTTGCTGCGATTGAGTATTTATCTTTAGTATTCCGGGCTCAATGTACAGCGGAGCCGGCGCCAAAAGAATCTGGTTGCTTTTCTGACCGGTGTAGATCATTCCAAGGCCGGCTCCGTTTAGAAGAAGCCCTCCCTGGGCAAGGTTTTTCAGTTCGCTGTGAAATAGTACGTTTCGCATTTCGTCTGTCAAAGTGATTACAAAGTTGTAGCTGTCGAGAGATTCAACGTGTTGCTTGAGTTGATACCATAGAGAATACTCAATTGAGTCTCTAGATGAAAAAAAGTACGTCTTCAAGGAGATCTTTGAATCACTTATGTCTTCGAGTATTCTGACTACATAGCGGCAATCCTGATCATTTATAAGGTCTGATAACTGGGCTCTCAACCAGTCTCCACTCTCTTCAAGCTTCATTGTCTGGGTGATCGCTTTTGACGCCACCATCTCAAGAACCTCTGACAGTTCCCTAACGAGACCCACGTAGCTTTCAATATCGGGAACAAGATCGACGACTATTTCGAGAGTTGCGTTCTCGCCTTCAGTCCCGATAATCTTCGTGGATATTTCTCCAATTCTCCAATACCCTCTTGGAGTATCGAAATCATTTAGAATGGCTTCAGCTAGCTTTGCGGCATTCTCTACAGTCTTCTCATTTGCTTCAAACAGCGCAAGCAATTTGTCTCCTTCAAAGCTTTTAACTCCTATTCTGTTTCTGAGCATTGTCTCTTCAAGAGCTTTCAGCCTGATAATAGCGGTTATTGTAACTTCAAACATTCCAGACAATTCAGAGACAGAAGTAATTTCATAGTCCTTTATGAACGCTCTGCTAAAGGTAAGAATGCTTTCTTTGAACTCTTCGGTCTGAACAACGCTTGAAGCGTCTATAGTAAGACTTGAATCTAAACTTGAATATGATCTAACCAGAATTCCAGTGGCCAATTCAAGAGCGTGTTTTATTGCGTTGTCAGTCGATGCTTCAAGAGTGGTTCCGTATCCAATAGCTTCTATTTCAACGGTATCCTCTACTCTTGCCAAAGCAGTAAAGGAGACCAATGTAGCAATTACAAATATTATTAATTTGTAGCTAATCCTTGTTGTCATATTTCTCAAACCTTTCTTCAAGAGTCTTGTTAAGCGGATTAACCTGCATCCCATAAGCCCAATAATTGTATGCCGTTTCTTCTTCCCCGAAAATCAAGAATATGTCCCCAGCAAGGAGGAATTCATTGTCATCAAAAGCCTTCGCCGAGAAAACATCACCAGCATCCTCTGGGAGTTTGTGAATCATCTCAGATGCCACGACGTTTTCTTTGAGATTTAGACTTACAGCTGAACCGTAAAGCCAAACCCTCCACATCTTCTTGTGATCGATTCCCAGGCTAGAATGATTTGAATTAATATATTCGATGATATTGGCTGAATGTTGAAGAGGCTCTTTGTCAACAACTATGTCCAGTCTATCAATGTAATAGTCGATAAAGCGTTGCACTATCTTGTCATCCGAAACCGTAAGATTTGCTTTCTTGACAACTACTATCGCCCCTACCCATTTCTCATTAGAGACCAAACGAATAAGTTCAGTGCTGGATACCGAAATCAGAACGTTTTGCAAGGAATACGGAAGGAAAAACAGATCGATTATCATGTTGAAACTGTGAGCTCTGGAAAGCCCTCGTAAGAATGGAATTGCGACTGATCTGGAAGCAAGATCGCGCGATGTATCTTTTAATCCATCTCTTGTCAGAGGTTTTTCATCACCTGTAAGGAATGTGAAAGAGACTCCCGCAAGGGAGTCTCCAAAAGATACGCCGCCACAATAGAAGCGGTTGATTGCTGTGAGATTTTGTTCAAGTTCACCAGCGATTGAATCTTCAAGACCAGCCATGTCAACCAACTCAAGCAGAACTTCTGAGATCGAAGTAGAAAGTCCCAATCCAGCACAAATCATAGTCAGGGCGACACAAAGTATCTTAATACTTGTCATCACTGCTCACCGGGCCGCTTGGTCCTTGAGGGTTCTCACTTGGTCCGCCATTCCCATCCGTGCTTTCATTTTGAACCGGTTCTTCTATTGCTACAGGTTTCCCCTCAAGGGCATCCACAATCTGCTGCATGGGCAACTCAAGTTCAGGGTAGTAAACAGCAATTGCAAAAACCCATCCGTAACCGTTCTGCTCAACAGATTTGTCTAAAGCTACCTTAATCATTGTCCCAGGAGGCACTAAGCCAGAAGAAACTGATTCATAATTCTTGTCTCTGCTGAACAAGTTGAGGAACTCGCTTGACATGGTCTCTGCGGTTGTGTTTGATCTAGCGCTTCTCATTTCGTCGGCCATTGCGATTACTTCATCCATGTTCTCAAATTCTGCTCTCAAAGTTTTCTCTTCAAATCCGCTCTTCCAGATGTTCTTGTCCCCGTTGAGAATATCCACTAGACTCTGTGTTGCTCTCATTCTAGCGGCTTCAATTGCAGCTTTCCTATATTCGTTAGACAACACTTCGTTAGTGCTGTGTCGCGATATAGCTGATCCGAAAGCAACTATTGCCATAGCACCAGTTTCAGGAACATAGATGACTTTTCCTCCAACCGGCGGAACAACACCCGCTTCAATGTCATTTAGGATGAACTGAAGAGAAGTCTCAAGATCTGCAGTAGAAACAATACCATCCGATAGCTGGTTAACAGCTGCAAGCGTTTTGGGAGAAATCACTATGCTCACGTATACTTTCCCGCTTGTTTCACCAGCCATGTCACGCACTTCGTACGTTACATAACCTCTTAGCATTGCCTCCACTACTTGCTCAACCTTTTCAAACTGATACTCGTAGAATCCGCCAATATTCTTCTCTGAATCGTCCAGAGAAACCAGGGAACTCTCTAATGCCTCTTTCTTTCGAGTGAAGTATCCATTTAGCCCTTGGGCAAGATAACCCTTCGCTAGATAATAAGCAGTCATGTAGGCCGATCTCTTCGCGATCAACGTAGCATTAATGTTTTCGTACACACTATAGTTTGATGTTGCTCCGGCAATGTAGCCCGTTCCTGACGGAAAGACAACCGCTCTGAATCCATCTCCCAGTTGTTCTTCCCAAATCAGCTTTGTGGCATAGTTGAAACCATCCTGAAGCTCGTTTGCGATAACTTCATCGTCTGTGCTTCGCGTTAATGAAGCTGTTTCGGTCAGCTCAGCAGATCCACCTTGAACTGGGGGAAGAAAGTCATCTACCGTAATCGCAAATGTCACGCCTGAAACAAGAATCATAGCAAAAAGAAGTGCCAAAACCAGTTTTCTCATTGTCTGCCTCCCTTTGTGATTTCGTGATCTATTAACAGTGAAACCCATAGTTAATGGATTCAAATGATTGATTAATTGTTGTTCTTGCTACGCTTAACAATCCAATGCAAAAGCAGTTGATTATCATCACTATATAAGATTATATTAATTGTTACATCTAAAACCAAATGTATTGCGAATACCTTCGACTGCATAGAATGTTAAACTGGGAAAAAATCTCTCGATTAACCTAAAGAAAGACAATTTTGGTTTAGCTTTTTCAAAATAAGCTTGCCTGTTTCAAGCAAACCAATGGTCTTAACGCTCTTTGTTTTTGCAAATGGATACAAAAGTGATTTTGCTCAATCTACTGCCTTGTATATGATCAAATCAACAATGTCGGGAAACAGGTATGATGACATTCGAGAGCAAAGTTTTTCAACTGACATTAATAACAGAGAAGATGAAATGACAGCAGGAAGGCTGTCTCTTCCTTCCTGCCGTTAGGGTGTGTGAGTAGTGCAGTTCTAAGTTCTATGTTGTAAGTTGCGAGCAGAAGAAATCGTTGCCCGTCAAAGGTTCACCGTTCTCCAGGCAGATCCGCTGGACGCTTGCTAAGCGACGCTCAGCGCTGGAAGAAGCCCTATGCCATGATGCAAGGACAGTCAACCGTCATTCTTAATGTTCCTCCATTCTTCCAAGCCTTCGTTGATTAACACTTGATCCAAGCATAAACACCGACCAAACTACCTAGGTATTGATTCTTGCTTTTCTTCCATCAGCATCGCCTTTTCCCAGTCGAAATGAAGGACTGTTTCTCGGTTCACGGGTTTTCCTCTGTCTCTGGAAACGATTACCCGCAGCTCTTCTTTCGGAGCATTGTTGTCATAGGAACGCTCGTGATGAAGCATGATTATCGTATCCGCGCAGGCGTTTATCTCTTCACCGTCATGGAAGTCCTTCTCTTGAGGAACATTGCCGGGATTATCCAGAACCGTCCTCTTCATCTGGCTTCCAAGGACTATCGGAATCTCGAGAAGTAAGGCAAGTTCTTTGAACTAGTCGACCTCTCCCTCTCTCTCGCAAATCATCTGCAGGTAATCGACAAAGCAGACATCGAAATTGAGTGATTCCTTCTCCTCCTCGATTTCATACGCCACCTCGTCTATCGCCCAGTCTCTAAGATCAAAGAAGAACAGCGGTATCTCGTTCAGCTCTCTTCTCAAGTTCTCCGCATCGTCATAGTCTCTGAAGTGACTCGAAACAAACCTTTCCTTTAGCTCTAGCGTGCTTCTCTCAAGTGTTATGTATGCGGTCGTTATTCCAACCCGCGCGAACCTGTAGGCCATGTTCAGCATCAGTGTAGTCTTTCCCTGAGAGGGCCTCGATCCTATCACGACAAGGTCCGTTTCTCTCATAGGTTGAAGAATATCGTTCAGTTTCTCTATCGGCCACCTGTATTCAGACATTTCATTCACCTCCATTCGAAATAGTTGCCCGTCAATAGTTCGCCGTCCCAAGATCCGCGAAACCGTTTTTCGTTAAAGTGCAAGGATCTGTTCTTCGTTCTTGCCAAAGTGAAAAAACGAGAGATTCTGAATCAAGTTCAGATGACGAATTCCTTCACCCAACGTTCAGCGGGTCCTTGCTCTTAAGCGTTCAGCGGCTCTTTGCTCTATCCAGCTTTTCTTGGAAGAGCGTGTTTTCTTCTCCTAACGCCCTCCATCATTCACCCGATCTCCTGGCATTCTGCTGTTCCTTCGCCCCTTTCCTGCTGTGAAAATACTTCATCGATTTCTTCGTCCATTCCATGATTTCTTCATTCACTTCGTAGATATCGTTCAGCTCCTCAGCATCTCCGATCTCTTCAGCGTAAGCCTCTGTTATCTTTCCTCTGAGGGTCGCTTCATATCGTCGGACATCCAGAATTGCCGCAGCGCGAAACATCTTAATGCTCTCTTCGACCTTGTCTATCTTCTTCAGCGCTTTGGCAACAAGAAGGTAATTCTCAGCCTCCAGAGGATCGAGAAGCAGCGCTCTCTGAAGCCACGCAAGGGCGTCAAGCGGTCTGTTCAGTTCGAGGTAAAGCTCGCTCATCTCCCTTAGAGTGTTGCGGTCGTCGTTATCATATGAGAGAGCGAGCCTGTACATCATCTCGCTCTTGTTCGGAAGGTTCAGCTTCCTGTACACTCTTGCGAGATCCTTCACGCTTCTCATATCGTCCGGCCATCTCCTGTAACACTCCTCGAAGAGCCTTTTCGCTATATGGAGATCACCGAAATCTTCGGCTATCCTGCCGAGCACCAGGTATTCGCTCTCATACTTGAACTCGTCCAGCGGCTCTTCTTCGAGTTCCCAGTTTGGATCTTCTTTCAAGCCTATTTCCGTTATCGTCTTTAGATAAAGCTCCTTCGCCTTTTCAGTTTCTTCGAGAAACTGGTGCCTTCTTATTTCGTTCAGTCTCATAATCATCATCATGTTTTTCACCTCTCTTATCCTTTCTGGTCTCGAATATCGCTTAGATCAGAGCCGAGCCTCGGTGCTCTCTTCTTCGAATTCATCACTTAATGAGTCTTCGTCCGTCAGATCATTTGAAGACGAGAGAAATTTTCTGTGCATATGGAGAATCTCTCCAAAGGAAGTACCTTCGCGGTATCCATTCTTCCTTTCGGCTTCGAGCCTGTCGGCGTTCTTCCGTATTAACTCGACTGCTTCGATCAGGTCCTCCGTCTTTGAAGAATCTCCAAGGTTGTCATACATAACCTTTGTCGTTATGTCTACCACTTTTGGGATCTCCATGGAGAAGTTCAGCATAACTCCCGCGAGGAAGTTCTGCCTGCTTGCAGAAGGCCTCTCCATCTTTGAAAGTACCTTGCTCAACTGGAAGTATCCAGTCGGGTCTAGGGGATGATCCCTAGTGAGTTTGTCGAACCAGAAGTAGGCCTCGGTCAGCTTTTCTTCGTTAAAGGCCATCTCTCCCAGCTGGAGAGTCGCCCAGAAATGCTTCGGGTCCATTTTCAGAACCCATTTGTAATTTCCCGAGGCCGCTTCGAGCCTTCCCATAGATCTTTCTGTGTCGGCCATGGAGCAGAAGCCGCAGGTTTCATCCGGGTTTTTCTCGCAGAATTTTTTCAGCATCTCCAATGCCTTCTCCCTTTCTCCGAAAAAGGCCGTCAGTCTTGCCGCGTCATACAAGGCATATCCCGAGAGCTTTTTTTCGCCTTTCATGAGCTCCAAATAGAAGGCTCTAGCCTCTTTGAATTTCATCTGTCCTATGTACTTGTTTGTGATCCTTATGAGGTCTTCTTCTCTTGACTTCTTTTTTGTGGAAAAGCCTTTATCGACAACGGGATGGAGCTCGGGCTCGTCCCTCAAACCGAGAAGAAAATCGATTGAGACGTCCAGCGCCTCAGCTATCCTTAACAGGGTGTAGTACCCCGGGAACCTTTCTCCCTTCAGGTACGAAGTGAGTATCGAAGACCAGAGCTCGGTCTTCTGAGCCAGCTCGGCTTCAGTCATATTCTTGTCTATCATTCTTTCCTTCAATCTTCTTCCGAATTCTTCCATGTTTTCCTCCTTTGAAATCGGTTGCAAGTTGTGAGATCCAAGTTGCAAGCGGAGAAACCGCTGAATCTTCAGCGGTCAACAGCTCCTTCGGCGGCTCTTTCTCCAGGTAGCACTCCGCCGAAGAGTTTTGAGAGAAGCTCGTTGTTCACTTCCTCTTTCTTTCCGTTAAGCGCCTTGTCATCCTCCTTGAAATCGTATGATTCATATGCCCTTATGAACTGAGCCCTTACTACCCTTCTTGATTCACCCGTCATGTCGCATAACTCCTGCCATCCTATTGTCCTTTTCGCATTCTCGAGCCTTGGATCGTCGTAGAATTGCTCTTTGTAGATTCCGTGTTTGTGCACGTCATCGATGACTATCTGCCACGCGTCTTCAGCGGTCAACGAATTCTTTGTCTCATCGAGAGCGGCCTTTCTTATCGCGGCAATCGTCGGGGGTCTATGGGTCGTCATTACCAGTCTGTGTACAGCGGCCGAGAAGGCTTCATCGGAGATGTCGGAGACCATCTTGTACCAGAGCTCTGTCGCCGGTCTGTCGAGAGCGAATCCGGGGAAGGCCATCTTCAGCACCGCCAATCCCTCAGCGAATGTGCTTCTGTCCATCTAATCCAACTCCCACGAAGTCCCTCAGGACATCTGCCATCCTGTCTCCCCTGTTGGAGTACTTCCCCTCGAGGACCTTCTCAAAATTCGAGGGCTTCATGAGCCAGTCGAAGTCCGCCCTCCATCTCGTGACTCTGCCCGAGAGGAACTCAGACTCCTCCACCCTGTTGAAGTAATCTTCCCAGAACTCTATGGAGGGATACTGCCTCCAGCGCGCGCGGACGTTTCTCTTTCTCGAACCGGACCACTTTGCCGATTCCTTCGGAGCAGGAAGGGAGGGACAGAGGTCGATGAAAGCCTGGCGGATCTTCTCGTAAGGTACGCATAAGTCGGCCGATCTCCTCTCCGGGGGAGATTCATCCGAAGTGGAAGAAGAAGAGTCGTCTTCTTTCCAGGCTTCAAGAGAAGAGAAAACTCTGCTTTCATCGTCCGACTCATCTTTCGCATAGAATGTCGTCTGTTCTTCTCGACTGTCTTTCGCCTCGATTTCTTTCTCTTCTTTGGAAATTCCCACGGATTCACCGGAAATCGGACTCTCTCCCGTCAGTCTCACTGACGAATTACCGTTAGGTAATTGTGTACTTTTTTCTTTTGTTTTCTTTGGTTTTGTTTTGTTTATATTATTGGGATCAATCGAGAACGTATCGGGAACGCATCGGGAACACGTCAAGATCTCATCGCGATCATCCGTACCTTGGCCGACAGAATTCAATACCTCATTGTCCGCCGTTGCTGGAATCTGATTCTCGGCACGCATCTGGGTATCTGTCGGGGACGCATCCGGTACGTGTCGGGTATCCATCGGGAACGCAAAAAATCGAGTATTTTCCGGGGTTGAATCTATCGCCCGATTCATAAGATATGAGTCCTGCCTTGCACAGTCTTCTTCTCGCTCTTGCGAGCTGTCCCTTGGTACATCCATATACGCTCTGAACTATTCCGTTCGGAAGAACAAAGCTCTCGGGCCATCTCGCGTTGTTCGCGTAGTCGAGAACGAAGAAATAAAAAGACGTCTCCAGAGAGTTGAACTTGTGTATCTTATTCGCTATCCAGAAGTTGTTTATTAGTTCTATGTAATTCACACTAAAACCTCCAGTCAAAGATCGGACAGATGTGAGAGGTATGAGGCTAGAGGTTAGAAAGGCAGGATCTAATTGCTCTTCTTACCTCTTCCCTCTGGCCTCTTACATCTTTTCTAAGCTTTTTTGAATCTCCTCACCGGCTTCAGCTTTTCTTTCTTCTCGTAGGCATCGTCGGGAAGATAGTCGACCAGCTCTGACAGATTCTTGAATGTGATGAATTTGAATGGATCTGGGAGCCCTATGATGGTATCCAGAGCCGCCTCTCTATCCAGAAGCCTTATCTGTGTAGGAGCCTCATCGCTGGCATATTCGTAGCCCTGAAGCTCGACCTTTCCTATCCCTTCCCTGTCTATGAATTCATCCGCGAGTTTTTTCATCTTTTTAGCCCCTTCCTGAAAGGCGACTGTCTTCTGAAGGGTGTTCTTCAATGAATTACTGTCGGTAATCATGAGATCCTCTCCGAGCTTTTCCATTAAGGGACAGAAGGAATGATAGAGGCAGTAAGAACAGTGGTCTCCCGCTTCCGGTTTGAAGTCGCTCTGAAGGATCTGACTTATCCAGGCGTAGAGATTGATCCCGGCCTCTTCGAGGTTTTCCTTTGTCACCTCTTTAGAAATCGAAGCTCCCGCAGAAAGAGAGACCCACTCTATCCTCCCTATCTCGTACCCTTGTCTCGATAAAGCCCACGCGTAGATAAAGAGCCTCTCCCAATCGGGATCTCCGAATCCGGCCTTGAAGTGGCACAAAACGAGGGGATGGTTGACCGTCACCGGTCCTCCGTCCTCCGAAAGACGGAGAAAGGCAGATTCAAGGCTCTTGTTAGCTTCTTCGCCGGGATTGGAGACAAAGAATTCTGCTTCACAGTTCTTCTCGAAGAACGGGTACATGCTCTGGGACGAAGGACGAGGGACGTTTTTCCCCTCATCTTCATAGAGCGCCTGCGCTACGCCCCTAAACACCACTTCCGGTTCGTCGAAGGGAACGGGGTTCGAGAATCTGTCAAGCGCGAAGGGGATATTCAGAGCTATAACATCTTTGCTCTTGAGGAATTGAACTCCGTACTCTATCTGGTCGAGATCCCTCTTAAGGTTCTCTCCAAAGAGGAGAGGAGTAGGAGAATTACCTAGATAGGAATTGAACATCGCCCTCAGAATAAGTCCGTTATGTTTTCTTCCCTCTCCCTGCGCTTCGGGAAGTCCCTCGAAATAGCGCAGATAGAACCTGTGAGGACATTCCACGAAGGACTTGATTCGTGAGTAGGATAGTGGGAACGGGTGGCGGTTCTCCGTCAGCCGTTCTCCGTTTTGGGATTTCTGAAAAGCTAGTTTCTCAGAGAATGCAAGCCCAGGTTTGCAGGTTGGATGAGAACCTTCAGAACCAAAACCCTTCACTTCTTCTGCGGGAATGGACGAAGTAATATTACTGTTGCAGAAACTGTAGGCAGAATTAGTCACTTTCCGACTAGAAATGCTAACATTGAATCGGTTGTTATTTTGTTCTTTTGAGAGCGGATCTTCTGGCAGAGGTCCGTTCTCGTTTTTTACTGCCGGATTCATGGCGAATCACCTTCCTCCTTCCTTCTGTGTCTTTCTGTGCGGTTGCCTTTTGATAAGCCTGTTTTCATCCGTCATTTTGCGCCTCCTTTGTTGTCAGTTCTCTCATGGCGTTCTCATATACGGCGATGTCGTAACCGAGACTGTAGAGATACATGAGATCCTTATAGCCGGGAAATCTCGAAGTCCTTGTGAAACAGGGAAAGATCCTCTCCACCGGAACGCCCAGAAAACGGGCAAGAGTATCCGCTTTCCGGAAACAGGGAATTATCCTTCCCAGCTCGACCTCGGAGATGTACTTCTGGTCCTTGCCTATCACCTCCCCGAGCTCTCTCTGGCTGAGCTCTCTTATGATTCTCTCATCGCGCAGGTTGCCCATAAATCACCTCCTTTCTACATGGATTTAGTTCATCCAGAACTCAGTTGTCTGAATGCAACGGCTATGAAGCCCTGGATATACTCCAGATTAACTTTCATATTCTTGTGAACAAAATCGGGCTAAACAAGCAATTTGACCTGAAGCCTTAACTAAACTTGCGCGGAATGTTTCCCGTTCAGTTGGAAATTATCATGCCATTATTATGGCGACAGACCTGAAGATGAGTTCTTGAAGAAATAAACCCTTAAACAGATAGAACAAAAGCGAAAAGCAGTCTTTCTGAAACCATCCATATTTTGAAAAACCTCCATCGGCTCCGTAAGTAAATCAAAACTGGCTGTATATATTCTATATCACCCTCATAAACGCTGTCAAGAACTGTTCATGAGCTTTTCAGTTTTGAGAAACCGGGAGCGACTATTTTTCATTATCTGCAACTATCGGCAAATAGATTTGATTATTCAAATAATTCTTTGTATTAGGCTCTCTTTCTTTTCAAATCGTCTTTTTCTTTTGCTTTTTTATAATGCTCACACATGAATGCGATAGATTTCAACCCGGATAAGAGAGCCTTTGCTTCTCTATTTCGATTATACATAGCCGGCATTCCAGAGCCAAACTCAGGTGTTTTTCACCTGAGCTTGGTGTTTTTTGACCCTGTGGTATATATTCATCTCACGTGGCCACGAAAAAGAAAACGGAGCGTTCGCCGACAAAGGTCAGCCGTTCACCGATTAAGATCAAGAATGCAATGCCACTGCACTTTATAGCTCTTTCGGAGGACGGAGGACGGCCATCGGGGGATGTTCACAAGACAAGGAGGAATTTTAATGGGATTAGGAGCAACTGTGATGGTAGTTGGTACCGAGAAGTCACTTTCGATCACCTGGGATACCGGTGTCATTGAGGACGACAAACCGGTCCTCTCTAGACAAACTCTCAGCGTCGATTCGGCAATGACTGCACAGGAGGCATACGATGCAGCCTATAACATCGCGAGCCTCACCAATTACATCATCGCCGACATTAGACTGATCGAAACCCAGACCCTCGGACCGATTGACTAAAAGACGGATGTAAGAGGGTAGAGGATAGAGGTTTGAAGTTAAAGATCTTCCTACCTCTGGCCTCAAACAACTGACCTCTAAACAATGAAAGGAGGAACTCAAATGAGAAACCTGAGCGTTAGATGGTACGATTCAACCGCGAAGAAGTCTAAGGGCTTCTACATAAAGGAGCCCAAGGAGACTCTTACTCAGGCTGAGGTCGAGACTGTCATGGGGAACCTCATAACTCTGAAGGTGATCCCTTCAAGCTATGCGGTAGACTACGCAGCGGTAATCGACACTCAGAAGAACGAGTTGTTTAATCTGATCTAGAACCGTCCATCGTCCAAACCCGAGGACCCGTCCGGCGTCCTTGGCTCCGGGTGGCTCAGCCACCCGGGTTCTTCAATCTGGAGATCAACCTGTTAAGCATCTTGTGGAGTCTGTTTGCCTGATCCTTTATCTGAATGAAAGTCTCTTCATCTATGTATTCAAACATCTTCGAGAGTTCGAGTTGCGTCATTGCTTCTCTCAGAGAGCCCTTTGCCAGGAAGAGAAACTGCACAAACTCCTTTTTGTACTGACGCCCTGACCCTTCGGCGATGTTTGAGGGAACGGAGATAACGGCTCTCCTTAGCTGTGAAGATAGGCCGAATTTCTCGAAGTCAGGGAAAGTGGAGACAATCTGATAAACATCGTAGGCAAACTTCATACTCAACTTATACACATCTAGGTTCTGATAAGAATCGGCCATGAAGACCACCTCCAGAGAAATGGTAGCGCAAAGGTGTTGTAAGTGTCTATCCAAGGACGAGGGACGGGTTCATGATCCTGGACGAAGGACGAAATCAACAGGAGGTAGCCATGGATTTCATACGAGAATTGATCTCGCTAATAGGAGTATTCGCAAGCTACGTAGAATCTCCCGGCAACGGACCGGAGAAGAAAGAGAAAGTGAAACAGATGATAAAGGACGCGCTTCCCGATGAACAATGGAAGATCGATCCGGAATTCTTCGACTTCATCCTGGATGTCCTGATAGACCTCGTCGTCATGTTCCTGAACAGGGGACTGTGGAAGACAGCGGTGAAGGTGTTGGTTAAGTAATAGCTATTTGCAGATAGCGATAGAAACACAATGTTTCTAGGCGACTCGAAAACAAACCCAGCGTATCTCACCTTCTTTTTTGGCCCGGCTTCAGAGCCGGGTCTTTTTTAAACAATCGAAAGCGCTTAATTTTACTTTCAATGTAAACTCCTTTATAATTTTGTTTGGATTCGATCGTTTTTTTGGGGGATGCTTGAAACGAGAGAAGGAGGATCGAAATGAGAAGAACTATCTTCTTTCTTTTATTTGCTTTGCATACACTGGTGTTTGGGCTAGAACCGATAACTCTTCGAATTGGCGATACTTCAGCCACTTATTACAGGGAAGGATCTCTTTCTATATTTAGTGTGGCAGTATGATTTCAATTATTGCATTCTGACTGAAGAAGCACTTGGGTTTTGGAAGCTCTCGTTTCTCTTGAACCAAAGATGGCGCTGGACTTTCAGAACAAAATTCGATAAATTCTTAGATTTTGATTTTTATGTTACAAGAGATATAATGTACACAGATTAATCCTTATTAAAGCCTTTTACGAACCGAGATTACGAGTAGCCAAAGCAATGCATTACATTCTCATCGTCCGAACAATAATAAATAAATATTGCATATGAAAAATGAATTGAGGTGATGGTTTTGCGATTGCTCGCAACGTATGAAACTGCGGACCCCATTCCTTTGGACTATCGAAAGGGATTCATGTCGCTTATAAAGGAATCACTAAGAGCTTCCTCTGAAAGAGAGTTCGAAAGAGTTTACGGTGGACGTGCCGGCAGAAATATTGTCTTCAACTGTTGCTTTGGAAAGGATATGCGGATAGGCAAGAAAGACGAGACCATCATTTTGAATTCCCCGACCTTTCTCTTTGAACTTTCCAGTCCGGACACCAAACTCATCGCAATGATCTATAACGGTCTCAGGAAGAACCGTGAATACGCAATCTTTGGCTCGAAGATCAAGCTCAAAGACATTAAACCTGTAAACACTCTTATCAGAGCTAAAGGTAGAATCCGTGTTCGTTCTGTCTGCCCCGTCTTGGTGAAATCAAGTCCGGATAATGGATCAAGGTATCTGCTGCCTGGAGAAGATGCCTTCAATGGCAGCCTTAATCACTTCTGCAAAGTGAGATACGAAGAATACTTCTCGGAGGAGTTCAAAGGAAGTGTAGAGCTGCTTCCTATTGAACTGAAAAGAGTTGTTGTCAAGCACATGGGAACCTATCACACGGGATTCAAAGGGATTTTCGAACTAATCTCTTCGACCAATATGCTTCAGTTCCTGTATGATTCGGGAATAGGAACCAGGACATCGCAGGGATTTGGAATGCTGGAGCTTATATCATGAGAATCTACGCATCTAACTGGCTAATAAACATGGGTATAGTTGGTTTCCTGAGAATCTTGAAGTATTCTGGCGTTGATACTACCAAGCTCTTCAGCGAAGACGGTTCAATAGAGCTGACAGAAGATCTGCTGGATAACTTTGGGCACAAGTATCTTGCCTACAGCCTATACTGGTTTACAAAGGAAGTTATAACCGATCTTCCCTATAAGGAAAACCTTAAAGTACATATACAAACTGCGGTTGGGAAGCTTGAAGAGGCGCTGAATGAAACAGACAAGCAACTGGCAGAAAAGCCGAAGAGCAAGGAATCTCTAACCAAAAGGAAGAAACAGATAGCAAAACTGCTTGAAAAACTCTCGAAGTTTCCCAATGAATTCAACTGGCTTCTAAACTATTACCCAAATCTGAATCTCATAGCTAATCCGTCTAGTAAGACAGAAAAGCGAGCAGAACTCATAGAAGAAGAATTTGTAATGCCCGCTATAAGTTCATTGAATGACACACAAGATGATTCTCAGCCACTCTGTTCATTGTGTTCAAGGGTAAGGTCAAAACCTCTTGAGAAAGGAAAATCGATCTTCTCGAAATCTTTGTTCTCTTCCCTTGGAGTAAGTCCGGATAGTTTCATAAACTATTTCTTTGATCTGCAACCACATATGTATGTTTGTCCTGTCTGCAGATTCTTACTGGTCTGCGCTTACGCTGGATTGACCAGGAAGCCTTACGATCATGTTGACAAGACAAACGAGGTGTTCGTTAATCTTGCGGCTCTTGGAATAGAAGAACTGTTCAATTTGAACGAAGGAATCTCTCTTATACACTCCCTTGAAAAGGGGGAGACCCTATATGAGAGAGTTATAGAGCTATCTCTATCAGGTCATATAAAAAGGAAATCGCAGTGGTCACTTGAGAACGTGCAGTTTATAGAGATGCTTGCAAAGCCACAGAAGGATACTCCAAATCTCAAAACTTATAGCCTTTCTCCCGATGTCGCTAGACTCTTTGCCGATCCCAAAACTGTAGACACGAACCTGAAGAACATAACAGGAAGCATACCTTTGAACGAAGGAACAAACGAAGAAGGTCCTATGAAGCAAGTGGTTCTCAAGAACCTCATAAATGGCAAAGACTTAATGGAACCTGTCTTTCTTGCTCTGAGCACTTTTGTCAAGACCGATGGGTATTTCGTCTGGTTGCTCATATCTGCTTTCAACACAATTGTCTTATCCGCAAGAAGAAACTCAATTAGATCGGAAATAGATGGAGGTGCAAATAACATGGGTGAAAGAGGTAACTATGGCATATTGAGAAAGTATCAGGAGATAGGTCAGAGAGATTTCACACACTTTGAGCTGGACAAAAAGAAGAGAATGTCTTACGTTCTCCTCTCGCTCATCCACAACAACAAAGCCGAGGAGTTCTACGAAAATCTACTGAAGATATACATAAACAGCGACAGATCAATTCCAGAGGAGATAGTAGGGCTTCTTAGCGAGTCTCAGGCCGCTACTTTCAAAGAGAAGGCCTTTGCCTTCATGACTGGATTTCTTATGGGAAAAGGGAAAGATGACAATGAAGATAAAGGAGGTAACCAGTAATGGAAAAGTACAACAGGGGCTTGACATTAACCGTTGTAGTGGAAGGGCAATCATTGAACTTCGGAGAGGGTTTCGGAAATGTTGCCACACTTAAAAAGCTTAAGCGTGCAAATGGAAATGAGTACGATTTTTCCTCCAGACAGTCTCTCAGATACAGCATCGTCAAGATGGGAAATGAGAGCTTTGGTTGGAGACTTTCTTCATTTAATAATGAAAGCAAAGTGGTCCAGTTTGCTGAAGAAGAGAGCATAGCAGCCTCTCCCGAGATCGATCTGTTCGGTTATATGAAAACAAAGAGCAAAGGTAGTGACGATAAAACGGCAACCAGAGTCGCCCCTGTAAGACTAACTCCCGCGATTGCACTTGAACCATTCAACTACGAAGTAGAGTTCCAGACGAACAAGTGGCTGGCAGACAGGGCCGGAAAACAACCCAACATTGCAAACTCCGAGAATCACCGGTCTCTATACAGGTATACCGTTACGGTCGATCTCGACAGAGTGGGTACCGAAGAGTGGAACCTGTCGCTACCCGAAGAAGAAAGAAAGGTAGGGATTTCTCCTGAAGAGAGAAGCAAGAGAGTCTGCGAACTCCTTGAGATAATTAAGTATCTCTACAGAGATATCCGCGGCAGAAGAGAAGATCTGAAACCAGTCTTCGTTGCTGGCGGAGTCTATAAGATCAAAAATCCGTTTTTCATGAACGCCATCTCGATTGCCTGGGATGGAGACAAACCAGTAATAGAGCTTGACCCAATAAAGGAAATATCTGAATCCATAGAAGATGGAGAGACATTCATTGGTGCTCGCAAGGGTTACTGGGCAAATGAGTTTGACGAAAGTGTCATGTCGCCCGAACAGGCAATAGAGGGAATGAAGAATCTGGTCGAATCTGTATACAGCGGGCAGTGATTTTATGGAACTTCTTAAAGCTAAGTTATACCAGGAGACTGCAGTCTACAGAATCCCTTTCTCGCTGGAGATAGTTGAAAGTTATCCGCTCCCGACTCCATGTACTGTAAATGGAATGATACACAGCCTTCTGGGGGCCGACAGCCTTATTCCGGGTCTTAGTTTCAGTATTCAGGGCTCTCACAACGGAATTATGGAGGATTACCAGTGGTATAAGAAGATTGCGCCGGCCGCAGGTGGAACTTACAGTGAGACAAAACGGCCTATGGTTGTTAATGTCCTCAATGGAGTTACGCTTACAGTACACATAGCTTCTAAAGACCGCTCACTTCTTGACAAGATACTCAAAGTCTTAGATTGCCCACCATATTATCCATTTCTGGGGAGGGCAGAAGACCTTGTTGAGATCGTTAGTGCGGGCTTTGTGCAGGTAAATGACCCTGAAATTGAAGAAGAGTATGGCCAGCCCGCATTTGTCCCAAAGCAGATGGCGGATTCACTCGGGATTTCCGGTACACTTCAGAGATTGCCTTTGACCTATTCGTATATAGGAGTGCCACAAGAGGGAAAGGAGAAGGCATCGCCGTCAGTAATCCGAGAGTTCGAATGGGGAGATTATTTCTATATTGAAAGACCCAACATAGAGGAAGCGAGAATAGATGAAGAGGGGGACCCCGTTTGGCTGGAGTTGTAATATATGCAAAATCAAAACCCCCTGAGACGCTTTTCGATCACACAAAGGCGGTGGTTGATAACTCCCTGTCACTGTTGAATGCTTATGGAAAAAGGCTGAGGGATTCTTGGCCTGAATCTCTCGCCGACCTGAACAGGTTGTTGAGAATAGTAGCAGCCTATCATGACCTGGGGAAGAACTACACGCCCTTTCAGAATGTCTTGAGGAAATCGATCAATATCGATCCTCTTGCTGTTTCATCACTAGATCCTCATATTCCGCACAGCTTTCTATCGGCCGCTTTCTTCCTTGCAGATGCGAGTGATCTCGAAATAGAGGATCAATGTCTCAAGGCATTACTGACAAGGGCCATAGCCTTTCATCATCACAGAGATATCATGGAAAGGCTGTTGGATCCGGACAACGAGCTCCTCAAAGAAGTAATAAAAGAGGATATACAGCCCAACTACGAGAGACTAGATTTCATGAAAGGACTGGGAATCATTCTTAACAAGCCCGGATTTAAGGGCATAAAGAGAGTCTTATCCGGTACCTGGGATTCATACTGGGAATCCGTTGTGAGAAACAACCCCGTATACCAAAGGGCATATATCCTTCTTTCAGGGTTTCTAATGAAGGCCGATCACTCGGCATCGGCACATCTCCCCACTGAGTTTGAGCCACTCGCAAACACAAAGAATTCTGTCCTCAAGTATCTCGCAGAAAAAAAGATAGATGTTTCTTCCCTCTGGCAGCTGGAGGCCCTCGATTCAATTCGGGAGAGAAACGTGATACTGATTGCCTCTACCGGTATGGGAAAAACTGAGTTAGCCCTCCTGTGGAACGGTGATGCGAAACTTTTCTACACGTTGCCTTTAAGAACTTCGGTGAACGCAATGTTCAGCAGGATGCTTTCGGTTTTTGGTGACGATGGCCGGATAGGTTTGCTCCACAGTACTGCATCTGCATATCTTCTTGAAGAGATAGAAAAAGGGGGCAAACAGGACGCCGAAATGGTTGGCCTTATGGACAGAGCGAGGCAGCTTTCCTTACCGCTAAGTGTTTCGACCGCTGACCAGTTATTCACCTCAACGTTCAAGTATCCCGGCTATGAAAAGGTCTACGCCACCCTTTCATATTCGAACATAGTAATAGACGAATTACAGGCATACAATCCCGAAATAGCGGCAGCAATTCTCTGGGGCCTGAAAGAAGTGACAGAACTTGGGTCAAGGTTTTGCCTAATGACTGCCACACTGCCAGGCTTCTATATGGACTTTGTGAAAGATAACCTTCCGGATCTGGTAATCGAAAAGCGCTTTCTCCAGGTCTCTAAACACCGGATAGAATTAGTCAGGAAGAACATCAATGATTACTGTGATTCGATTATCGATTCATGGAAGGAAAAGGGAAGAGTACTGGTCGTAGTAAACACCGTTAAGCAGGCTCAAAAACTCTATGAAGAACTGAAAATAAGACTCGATAATGAGTCAGAAGATAATCTGATGCTCCTTCATTCGGGATTCATCCTGCGGGACAGGTCGCTTAAAGAAAATAAACTACTTGATGATAACAATCCTTTCACGGGAATTGTTGTCAGCACCCAAGTAGTAGAAGCGTCTCTCGACATTGATTTCCCGGTCCTGTTCACCGAGATTGCTCCGGCTGATAGTCTCGTACAGAGAATGGGAAGGGTTGAGCGAAGGATAAGGGAGGGGAAACTGAACCTCGAAAGTCCAAATGTGTATGTATTCTGGAGTGATGAAACTTCAGGCGTTGGGTTTGTATATGAGAGAAGCCTCATCTCAGGAACGGGAGGGCTCCTTGAGAATTATTCAGGCAGACTTCTTTCAGAAGAAGATAAACAGGAGATAGTGAACACACTTTACTATAGTGAAAACGCGAAGAAAGTAAAAGAGAAGTTCGAGAAGGCCATAGAAATGCTTAAGTTGGGTATTCTGAAAGCCAAGAACCGTGACGACGCTCAGAGACTCTTTAGAGACATATCATCTGTTGAATGCATTCCTCTCGCTGTCTACGAAAAAGAAGAAGATGTGATATTGCAGCTTGTCGAGATAGTAGAATCCTCCAAAGAAAGAATTCCTCGCCTGCGCGCAGCCAGCGAACTACAGGGATATACACTATCCGTGAAGAGATCCAGAATTCCCGATTCAAAGATAGTGAAACTAATCGGAAGTACAGTCGTGATAAATATACCCTATGACGCTTCTACAGGAATCCAGTACGAAAAGGAAGAATCCCCCTTTGTTTGATACGGAGCTCCCTTCATATGGTGGTTTGCAGGTCGCATATTACACCGTATGCAAAAGAAAACTCTGGCTCTTCAGTCACGGAATTTCCATGGAGAGCGAAAATGAAAACGTGAAGCTTGGAAAGTTGCTGCATGAAGATTCCTATGAGCGAAAGACAAAGGACATTCTAATAGACAACAGAATCAGAGTGGATTTCATTGATGGTGGCTCGCTTCACGAAGTGAAGAAGTCGTCCCGTCTTGAGGAGGCAAGTGAGAATCAGATTCTCTATTACCTGTATTATCTTTCACTAAAAGGTATCTTTGTGGACGGCGAGCTGCACTATCCAAAAGAAAACAGAGTGAAGAAAGTAACTCTAAATGAGACTGCCAGAGAGAAGATAAAGTCTATCATCTCTCACATTAACGAAATACTGCAAATGTCTTCACCTCCTTCTCTCGATTCTGAATCGAAGCCTTACTGCAAGAAATGCGCCTATTATGACTTCTGCTATGGTTAGGAGGCCCCAAATTGAGGACTTACTACGTGATGAACAACGGAACGCTTCTGCGAGAGGGCAATACCCTATATGTGAAGACCGAGGAAAGGAAGAAAGCTATTCCCATACAAGATATCCATGATTTGTATGTTATGGGAGAGGTCACTCTCAATTCCAAGGTGATAAACTTCCTGGCGCAGAATGGAAAAGTCGTTCACTTCTTCAACTACTACGGTTTCTACTCAAGCTCTCTCTATCCGAGAGAAACACTCGTTTCTGGTTATGTGAAGGTCAGACAGGCCGAACATTACCTGAGCAGAAGGAAAAGGCTTAAACTTGCACAGTTGTTTGTAGATGGTGCAGCGACAAACATCCGGCGTACACTCCTGTACTATCAGTCAAGAGGAAGAGAACTCGGCAATGCAATTGAGTCAATAGAGAAAGAAAGCGCGTCGATCTATGAATCCGGTGCAGTGGACCAGTTGATGGGTATAGAAGGAAGAATCAGAAGTACTTACTATTCGTGCTGGAACGATATACTGAAGGAAGCTCCTTCTTTCGACAAGAGGAAGAAGAGACCGCCCGACAATGAAGTCAATGCCCTTATTTCTTTTGGAAATTCCCTCATGTACACTGCAACTCTGAGTGAAATATACTACACGCAGCTCGATCCAACAATCAGTTTTCTTCACGAGCCAGGTACAAGGAGATTCTCACTTTCACTTGATATCTCGGAGATATTCAAACCTCTAGTAATTGACAGGATGATTTTCAAACTCTGGAACAACGAAGAAGTCGATACCTCGGACTTTACCAAGAAAGAAGGAATATGTCTGCTCAGTGACAAGGGAAGAATGACGGTGCTGCAGGACTACGATGAAAGAATGAAGACTACGATAAAACACAGAAAGTCAGGCAAACACCTGACGTACAGGCAACTGATTCGCTCCGAATGCTACAAACTGAAAAGCACATAATAGGCGATGAAACTTACGAACCTTTCAAAGCCTGGTGGTAGTGATGTATGTTCTTGTGGTTTACGATGTTGCGGTAAAAAGAATAGACAAGATTAGAAAGCTTCTCAAGAGGCAGCTGAACTGGGTTCAAAACTCTGTCTTCGAAGGAGAATTAACCTCTGCTGGATTTGAAGCAATGAAGAAAGCTATTTCCAGAGTAATAAAGAAGGACGAAGACAGTGTATCGATCTACAAGATAAAAGATGAGAAATGGGTTAACAAAACCGTTATTGGTCTTGAAAAGGCGGACACGAAAAACTTCTTATGATTGAACTCTCGTCGGCTGAAATTCCTTCGTCATTTTGTTGCTAAAAGAGTGATTCTAAGTTCTTGACAAATGCCTATATCCCCTTTTTTAAAAGCCCTTTCAGCATGTTGTCGGGTCCCAAGGAGATTCGCATCATGACAGCCCGACGATAAAGATAACCACTTTCTTTTGAGAGAATCGACTGCCGTCGGCTATAATTGGATGTAATAAGCCCTATTTTCGGGGGTCCCCATATATCCTTGAAGGTATCTAAATTACATAAACTAAATTCTATGTATCATTTTGAATTAAGTCCCCATATATCCTTGAAGGTATCTAAATGTACATGGGTGTGCGAAGAGACATGGAGACGCATTTGGTCCCCATATATCCTTGAAGGTATCTAAATGGGAATTTCAAGTTGCGAAGACTGGACAAATATCTTGGTCCCCATATATCCTTGAAGGTATCTAAATAATGCATTTTCTAAATTATTAGGAGATAATACTCATAAGTCCCCATATATCCTTGAAGGTATCTAAATTTAGCATAGTATTATAGGTTATTAAAGAATAAACCATGTCCCCATATATCCTTGAAGGTATCTAAATAATCTGTATCATTAACAGGCTATGATAACCCTGTTAGTCCCCATATATCCTTGAAGGTATCTAAATCTAACTCGTCTTGTCTCCTGCGATACTGGATCGTCGTCCCCATATATCCTTGAAGGTATCTAAATGAGATTAAGACACTTGTGCAATGGAAGCCCTCAACGGTCCCCATATATCCTTGAAGGTATCTAAATAGAGTTGGTGTTTCGGGTATAACATCGGCTATATCGCGTCCCCATATATCCTTGAAGGTATCTAAATTTGAAGCTAATATATAGATTCCCACCAAGAGATGGTCCCCATATATCCTTGAAGGTATCTAAATCAGCGTAAAACTGTGTACGCGAGAGAGATTAGAAACGTCCCCATATATCCTTGAAGGTATCTAAATGTATTTGTGGATACGGCCGTAACTCAGGAGTCTAGTCCCCATATATCCTTGAAGGTATCTAAATTCATCCACCACAAACTTTATCGCATCCCTTATCACAGTCCCCATATATCCTTGAAGGTATCTAAATCTGAGGAGGTGGTTTTGTGGAATCAAAGTTTGCCGTCCCCATATATCCTTGAAGGTATCTAAATCTCTCTCTACGTCATCGAACCCTAGCCCGAAAGTGGTCCCCATATATCCTTGAAGGTATCTAAATAAGAACTCGACTTTTTCGGGCTCGTTATGAGTCGCAGTCCCCATATATCCTTGAAGGTATCTAAATCAATCGCTTGCAATCTGTTGGAGATGACGAAAACCGTCTCCATATATCCTTGAAGGTATCTAAATCCGACACAGGCAACACGGTTTCCTGCTGCCTGATAGTCCCCATATATCCTTGAAGGTATCTAAATTGCAATAACGGCAAACGGCAAATCAAAGTGTTGCAGCGTCCCCATATATCCTTGAAGGTATCTAAATTTGTGAATGAGTTCCTTCACATCTGCGCGGATTTCCGGTCCCCATATATCCTTGAAGGTATCTAAATATCATCACGAGTGCAAGAACTGAAAGCAAGATAGTCGTCCCCATATATCCTTGAAGGTATCTAAATCGCTGTTAATCAAGAAATTCTCCCAGTTTGCTCTGTCCCCATATATCCTTGAAGGTATCTAAATGGGGTAAGGGCTTATGGCACTACCCTCGTCAACCGTCCCCATATATCCTTGAAGGTATCTAAATGAAGTTATTTCAGTTGCAGCGTGGTTGTGTGATGACGGTCCCCATATATCCTTGAAGGTATCTAAATCTTATTGATTCTGAGAGAGCCTTCCACGAGAACGAGGTCCCCATATATCCTTGAAGGTATCTAAATGGGGATTGGAAGGGTAAGAAGTACGAAATTAATCGTCCCCATATATCCTTGAAGGTATCTAAATTTTCTAAAGCAATACACAGTTCTGGACAAAGTCTCAGGGTCCCCATATATCCTTGAAGGTATCTAAATAACACATAGCCGCACTGCTTCAGAAGAGCGGAGTAGATCCCATATATCCTTGAAGGTATCTAAATCCATTCAAGTCAATACAGCTCAAGAAGGAAAATCCGCAGTCTTTTGCATGAGCAAATTATTGGTTTTTCTAGGAAGCCCAAACAACTATTTTTTGGAAAGTAGGCAGTACATTATTTGACCAAGCAAAATACCGAACCCATAATCGATCGCTTACCCTTAATGTTAGGGTGCTCCAATCTGCGATTTCTACCAGATAAGCGATCAAAGAATGTTATTTGCAAGTGTGAATTCCCGTTTTTGCAAGAATTCCAAACAAATTTCCACCCGGGAAATTTTGTTAATGAGTTTTCATTAGCGAATTCCTATTCTAAAACTCTGGCCTTTGAACAACAACAATGAATGTGGTGAACAAGACGATCAATCATTGCCGAAGTTATCTGTTCATCGTAGAAGACTGAGGGCATAGTAAGAGCCCTTGATCGAATTTGCTGACTAATTCGGAAGACGGGGGACCTTTGACAGATAACGTTGTCTTCAGCAGCGCTCAGCGGATCCTTGGTTTTAAGCGTAGAGCGTTTTCTAATGCGAGATCCCGTACAGAAGCACTACGGGATGACGCTCGGGGATATTACGGAATGATACAACATGTTTTCGGGGCGTGATACTCTCTTCTTAGGTCATCCTGAAAAGCTCCTGTTCAGGATTCGGGCTATTGAAAGACCGGGGTTGAGGGTTGCAGGTCCGTGGTTTGAAAGAGCAAAAGAAAGTGGTCCTCAGTTAAACGGTTTTCTGTCCATCGGGGAGAACCATGAAGCAATAGCATCGAGACTCCGACCAGGAGCTTTGCCGGAATGACGGAATTGGGTGTTTTCGGAATAACCGTTCTTGCCAAACCATTATTCAGAGAGTAGAGAGAAGGGAAAAGCGAAGAGAGCAAGTAAAGTTCTGGGATCTTGAAAAACCTTGAAGAGCTCTACAATCCATCTCAAGAACTCATCATTACACATGAGTCAGGGAGTTAAATTCCACTAATACGATGGTTCTTGCGCGAATTTGTATTTGGCTCCTAATGATCCTGATATTAAGTCCTCCCTTGAGGGAGGAGGACCACGTAGTGGCGGAGGGTGTTGGTCTTTGTATGCGAAAAAACCGATGCTCTGAAATAGTCCGATGTGAGTGGTTGCTCGATGTTAGTTCTTGGTTTCTGGTAGGAGCATACATATGGATCACAGACCAAATAACGTTAAGAGCGAATTTGTCGTTCAATTGCGAACAGGCCAATCTATTCTAAACGTTATTCAAAGAGCACACACCCGATCGCAAGCGGTTCCCCCCGCTCAAACGGGGATTTAAGATCAAGAACGGCCCTCATTTTCAGTCATGACGGAATTCTTTACCAAGAACGAACAACCTGGACGCGTAGCGTCGGAAAGAAGAACCGGTATTCTTGGCGGGGTACGCAGGACCGCTGACGGGCAACGTTGTCTCATAGGCTAGTCTCACTATTTGACCGGATACTGAAGGCAGGGTTCGGCCGTGACAAATCCGTATTCTTCTGCACATCTATTATTTATCCTCTGATTATAGTTATGACAGACGACTGAGATAAACTTTTGAAATTTCCGAAAGTATGATTGTTCTTCTCTGTCACTCTTTCCTTAAGATACGAGCCGTTTGCGTTACATTTATGCAAGAGGAAGGAATAAGCCGGTAAGACACGGAGAACTCTTGCGAACAGTGGCACAATATTATTAAGAGACTTCGATGAGGTATCAATCATTTTGCTTTTCCGCCGTTTGACTCAAAATGCAGGATTTTCATGTTGTTAGATTGCTCTCCGATCAAGTCCATCTGGCGCATTGTTTGGGGAAGCCAGAATAGTATATTGGTATAGAATTTCTCGTTCAGACGCATTTTCTCACGTCAATAGAAGTTGCTAATCTCTAAGAAAACTAGGAGGCCACAAATGAAAAGATTCATGTATGTTGTGTCCATTGTTCTTACGATCATTATCTCTCTATCTAGTTGTGTGAAACCAGTGCCACCCGTCGACACCACAGATCTGAAAGGTGTTGTAATGACAGACGGTGAGCATGATGGCTTTGTCAGGCTGTTATCCACCTCTGATACTCTCATCGGCGAAGAAAGTGTTTATAGACTTGGAGGCTTCTTCTACAAATCAGATGTTCTCCTTCCTAAAAGCTTCCTAATTGAAGCCAGCATTACCTTTGGCGAGATGGAACTAGATTATTACTACGAAGTATCGGATCTCGGGCCGGACGAGATAATCTACATGGGGCCAATTTCGACCTTGATTCACAAATACCATCTAAAGCATCCCGAAAAGTCCTTGAACGACGTAAGAGGAGAGGTGTTGATCTTCCTGTCGATCGATCCTGGCCATTCTGATTACACTATCGCAATGAACCGCGGAAAGTTTTCGATTACCAACTTCATGAACAGCGCGCTTGCTCACGGAGGCTTTGACTCTTTCATCGATTTTCTGGTCGATGATCTTTCAGTTGGAGGCGGGCCACACGATTTTGGAGACTATGAAGAGGACCCTGAAGCCTCCATCTTCGAAAGCCTTATTGGAGAGCTGAACGAAAACCTTGAAAGCTCAGCGATCGACTACGCCACGGGCTGGGTCTTTGACATGATAGGGGGAGGAAACGGAGACAATCCAGAAGCGGATATCGAGAAGCTGCTTGAGTTACAGCTTGAGATGCTTAAGGACATAAAGACGGAACTGGACCAGATCGAAGAAGAACTCAAAGAAGCGGTGAACGAAATAATAAGTGCTGTCGACAAATCAACATATAACACTGCAGTGACCGTGATAGCGGATGAAGTGGGAACTATAGAGGCCAAGTATCAGAATATCGTTTATTATGCGGCTCTCGACCCCGATAAAAAGTATGAATCAGACATAGAGCTGCTTAGCCGTCAAATTAAAGACGAAATACCGAACTCTTTCATGACTATCCGGGATGTGCTTGAAGGAAGGGCCGGGGCTGAGAGCCTCTTCTCCCTGTGGTCGAGAATCGCCTTCAAGGACGCTTCAGACATTTCCGAATACGTAGCCATGATTTCCAGTCAGTTTTCTTATTACTTCGCTCTGCAGTTGAAGGCAATTAATCTAATGGTAGAGGTCTATCATGCCGAAGATCCGGCAAACGTAGGGATGGCAGCCAGCTGCTTCAACGATTGGTTGAATAATCTCAGAGATGAGCTCGATTTATTCAATACCTTCAATCCCATAAGCGAACTTGCAACATCTACGACTTTCCCGACAATCAATACGGTGGATGACTGGTTCGCATGGCCTGATATATCTAGCATGTTTCTCGTTGGAGACCGAATAGTTGTAACCGATGGCGGTTGGGTGCAAGCGCCGACTGAGGATCCAAACATAGAAATCTACTCAGTTGATTCAATGACGCTTCAAGACAGACACAAGTACTCTCAGATAAGTCTTTCATACCGAGCGACTGCGGTTGACGACACAAATCTGTACCTTCTCTATCATCTGCAGAACAACAATTACAGGCTGTATAAATCGGAAGTGGATGCCAGCGAAGAGGACTGGACATACAGCGATTTCACCCTGGAACACGGTTGTCTTCAGATGGCGGCCAACAGTCAATGGATATTCATTCTGGGAGGAGACAGGGACGGTTTCTATTTGAATATCAGAGACAAGGCAACACTAGCTCATCACAAGACAGTGCAGCTTACGGGATCATCGGGATACAGTTCCCAATCAGTAGCCATGACTTCAGATGGAGATTACGCCTACTTTCTTTTCAGCAATGGAAACAAGTTGTTGAGTGTTGACCTGAAGACCCTGGAGATACTTGACACAATCAACTTCGGCAGCACTATTAGCGATTTTCCAAACATGATTGTACGGGATGATATCCTCTGCGTTTCTACCGCCTATCATGATGTTTTCTTTGTCGACACGAGTGACAAGGCCGATCTGAATCTATTTAAGACCATTGAATTCGATCCAAATCAAGCCGATCAATGTTCTCCATTAAATGTGAACTTTGCCGGCAATTTCACCTATGCGGCGGGCGCCATGCCCTGGGTAATCTATGTCGTTTACGATAACCCTAGGAACTTAACCGGACCTATGTTCAAGGAAAACATGTCGGCCCAGTCACTGCTGAACTGGCAGCCGTTGCTCATGAACGGCGAAGACGAGCTCTATATTCTGGGGAATTCTAATACATTGCAGCTATGGAAAAAGCACGTTGTTGTAGATATACCTTTGTACTGATTCCCTCAGAAGCGCAAATAAACAATTCTGGGTCGTCAAAGAAGTTCATTCATCGCACGTCTTGAAGGGCTCATTGCTCACATCTCGAAAATGTGAGCAATGATCTTTTTTTCCGCGAAACTGTCATTCTGGATTCTCTTTGTGATTTCGTTTGAGAAGATCTGAATCAGCGTACTTTGCCCATAAATCCATGTTGTTCAGGAGAAAATTGGGACGCTAATTTTTTCTTAGCTACATTGATCATGTATGGAAGAGCAATAATGTAGGACAAGATCCCGTTCAGAAGCGCTACGGGATGACTGAAGAAAAGCATCAAACAGGAGACCTGAACAAGAGACCCCAAACAGAATCACTTTGGGGCAGGCTCTATGATATGACGGAACAAGGGTTTTCTGAAAAGCGGGAGAGCTCATTTATTTTCGCGAGTTCGACATCATATAGATAGTCAAACCGCATGAGCTCATTTTCCTGAAAGGGTAATGGAGTTTGTAGAGATTGTGAGCGCGCCACTAGTTTTTTTGGCCAACTGTCGAAAAAGGGCGGAGTCGCTTCAGCCTTGAGTGCGAGCTCATCTGCAGAATAACATTATGTATCCACGTCGATCTTCTTTTTACTGCCATGAAACGCTGGAGGGTTTGTCTGAGAGATGAATAGAAGTCTCCTAATGGAGACTATTCCCAATCAAATGCCATTTGTCTTCACTGCATAAAAGTTGTGAATAATCACGCTGATGAGCGACGCCCCTGAATTGCACTTTTGGGTACCGGATTTCTTGGACCTTCTTAATCCGAATTCAGCTTACAGGATTACACTAGAATCCGTTTCAAAGATTGCAGGTTAGTTTGCCATTCCAGACTTCATTACCGGAGGCGGGCAGTATAAAGGATTCAGCGCTACCTCTGA
>Ga0209605_1001088_pt1 | contig 31837 bp, 27 predicted proteins | sample AD_UKC035_MetaG_FD_184408 | JGI IMG/M metagenome (GOLD analysis project Ga0209605, IMG submission 184408) | Active sludge microbial communities of municipal wastewater-treating anaerobic digesters from USA - AD_UKC035_MetaG (SPAdes) (version 2) | ecosystem: Engineered > Bioreactor > Anaerobic >...
GCTTGCTGCCCAACCAACCCGGTCCCATACAAGACCTCAAATCTTTCTGGCAGGCTCGCCCCATCACCAATGGCCGCCCCTGGAACATGTTCCCCGAGCGCGACTATGAAGTCTTCCACTATGATACCCCCCTGGCTGAGTTTGACTTTATCGCCTGGCCCTTACAGCCCGGGGATTTCTTGTATACCTACGCTGAACATTCTGGTTTCGAACACATGTTTGTCGTCACCGAGGTCGATGCCGAAGGGCGTGCTTACACCGTCACCAACCAGAACCAATCCTGGGGCAATGATATCTGGGGCAGCATGCTGATCCTGCGCTATATGCTCTACGACCCCACCACCCCTGGCGCAGGGATCATTTACAACGAATGGAGTGATCGCCGCCTGGGCCTGACGGGGCATGCCGGCTTTGATGTGCTGCGCAGGCGCGGCCTGGAGGCTGGCTCAACTTTCGAATACACCGTCCGCCCCGGCGACACCCTGCCCGAGTTGGCTGTTCGTTTTGGCACCGCGCTCGATCTTAGCGCCGCGCTCGATCTTGACGCCGCGCTTGCAAACCTGGTTCAAGCCAATCCCGGCCTGGACTTGTACAACCTGCAGGTGGGGCAACTGCTCACCATCTCTATCCCACCTTATACCCCCAGCCCATCAGAGCCCGCCGCGAACCAGCTTCCATAAAGACCTTTGGGGTGATACAATTAAGGATTATTCATGAAATTCGCTATTTTCTATAAAAGATATAGGCTATAATTTTCTTATGCAACGCTTGCGAAAATACTCCTGGTTGATCATCGTCGTCGTTCTGCTGGCAGTGGTCCTGAGCCTGCCGCCGGTCTGGTCGCGGGTCACCTATCACTCACGCGAACTCTATCGCACGGTCTTATACTGGATCAGGCCGCCCAGCGAAGCGGTCTTCGTCCCATCGACGCTGAACGAGGGCACTGAAACCACCCCGCCCCCCATCCAGGTCACAGAGACCCCGCTTCCTCTGCCTACCCTTGAGCCAACCGCACCTCCGACGCAAGCCGCTGAAGCCACCCTTGCGCCAACCGCTACGCCAGCCCCCACGGCCACACCCGCCCCCCTGCCGCCTTCTGCTTTACTGACCGGCATCCAGTGCGAACGCCAGTTCATGAACAACTGCGGCCCGGCTACGCTCTCGATGTATCTTTCCTTTTACGATTGGGGCAAAGATCAGATTGCAGCCGCGTCAGAGCTCAGGCCCAACGAGAAGGATGTCAACGTGATGCCTTCTGAGCTGGCGGATTTTGTCAACGAACACACCCCACAGCGTGCCCTCTGGCGCTATGGCGGCGACCTGCAAACCATTCGCTCTCTGGTCAGTGGCGGGTTCCCGGTGATGATCGAGAGGAGCTTTGAGCCGTATTCCTTAAGAAGTGATGGTTGGATGGGCCACTACAACCTGATCGTTGGCTACGATGATGGCATCGAATCGCTCACCGTCCAGGATTCTTACCTCATGAGTTACCCCCCATGGGGAGGAGAAATCCCGGTAGAAACATGGGATACTTTCACTGGATTTGCTTTCTCGTACAGCGAGTTGGAGCAGACCTGGCGAGCATTCAACAATGTATTCGTCGTGGTTTACCCACCGGAAAAAGAAAACGAGGTGCTCAACCTGCTCGGCCCTCTGGCCAGCGAGGAAGAGGCCTGCCGCATTGCCTATGACCGTGCCATGGGAGAAACCTCCACAATGGCAGATATCCGCGATCAATTCTTTGCCTGGTTCAATGCCGGCACCAGCCTGGTATGCCTGCAAGATTACGCCGCTGCCGCCACCACATACGACACCGCCTACGGCATCTACCCCGATATCCCGCAGGATTCTCGCCCTTACCGCATGCTCTGGTATGAAACCGGTCCCTACCCTGCTTACTACTACTCAGGGCGCTACCAGGATGTCGTCAACCTGGCAAGCCAGACCCTGGGCTACATGGCCGAACCGGTTTTGGAAGAAAGCTATTACTGGCGCGCCTTATCCTACAACGCACTCGGCAAAACCAATCTTGCTGCTGCTGATCTGCGCACCAGCCTGGAATACCACCCTGGTTTTCCTCCCAGTATCGCCTTGCTCAAAGAGCTTGGCATGCTTCCATAAGAATTTGACTACTTTGAGGAGAAAAAGAAAGTGATCTTAAACACCCGTTGTATTTTCCCACGGAGGATCCCATGACCCCAACCATGGAAAAATCACAACCCTTACCGTTAAAGAAGGTATTGGCCAATCGCTGGTTCCCCATCGTCTTATTGGTGATCCCATTGCTCATTGCCCAGGGGGTTACGCCGGCTTATAGTTCCTATACGCCCAGCGAACACATCCTCGACACGCCCAACCCATCGCTCACCGCCACTCCCACCGTCACCAGGACCATGGCGCCAACTGCCACGCTGACAAGCACCCCCACGCCGCTCACCCCAGAAATCATGGTCAAGGTATCGGGGAATACGGTCAACCTGCGCACTGGCCCCGGCACCAACTTTTCAATCGTTCACAAGCTCAATTTCTATGAACACCTGATTCTCTTGGGACGGTTGAATGATGATTCCTGGCTGTACGTCAAAACATTAGACGGCTTTGAGGGCTGGGTGAAAACGACATTGGTTAACCTGGTTGGTATTGATGTCAATGATCAGCCCATCGCAACCCCGGCGCCCCCCCCTGAAGCCTTGATCACTGTATCCAATGGCCCGGTCAACCTGCGCACTGGCCCTGGCATGCACTATGCAAAGGTCCTCCGGCTGGTGTATGGCGATCAATTGGTGCTGCTGGGACGGGTAAAGGATAATAGCTGGGTTTACGTAGAAGCAGCCGATGGCCAGGAAGGCTGGGTTCAGACGATGTACGTCAACCTGGGCCGGGTCAACCTTGGCTACGATTACTTCCCGGTTGAAACGCCGCCTCCCACCGAAACCTCAACGCCAGTCGTCTTGCAAGACGTCGAAGGGCATTGGATCGATATTGATCTAAGCGAGCAGACCCTGCGGGCTTACGATGGCACCACCCTGGTGAACACCTTCCTGGTTTCTACCGGGCTGTACCAATACCCCACAGAGGTCGGGCAGTATCATATCTTTGTCATGTATCGCTTTGCAGATATGCATGGCAGCGATTATTTCCTGCCAGATGTGCCCTATACCATGTATTATTCGGGTGATTTCGCCATCCATGGCACTTATTGGCACCACAACTTCGGACAGCCAATGAGCCACGGCTGTGTCAACATGGATACCAGAGATGCAGAATGGCTTTACAACTTCTCTGAGGTTGGTACGCTGGTGAACATTCACCGTTGAAGCGCGGCACAAGAATCTGATGCCTGGCTGGAACACCCCGCTTAACCGGTTGACATCATGGACCCATTGATCCTGTTAACTGGCACGGTTCTATCGGGCATCCTCCTGGCGGCCTGCGCGCCGCTGTTGTACCGCCGCCTGGGGGCTTACGCTGCTGGGCTGGCGCTCTTTCCGCTTGCTATCTTCATCCAACTGTGCCTCGCCATTCCGGCGCTGGCCGCCGGAGCTACCTGGCAGGCGGCGCTCCCCTGGGTGCCGAGCCTGGGATTGAGCCTGAACGTCAAGCTCGACGGCCTGGGCCTGGTGATGGCACTGCTCATCTCAGGCATTGGCGCCCTGGTCATCATCTATGGCGGCGCATACCTCAAAGGCCATCCCTTCTTGGGACGCTTCTACAGCCTGGTGATCCTGTTCATGACCGCCATGCTGGGGGTGGTGCTGAGCAACAACGCCCTGCTCCTGTTCGTCTTTTGGGAGCTGACCAGCATCTCATCCTTCTTCCTGATCGGCTTTGAGCATCACAAAGCCAACGCCCGCGCCGCCGCCTGGCAGGCCCTGCTGGTCACCGGCTCAGGCGGGCTGGCGATGCTGGCTGGTTTTGCCCTGCTGGGCAAGATCACCGGCTCATTTGAGATCAGCCAGTGGATCGAAAGTTCTGCCGCTGTCATCGCCCATCCCCTCGCTCCGGCTGCCTTCTTGCTGATCTTAGCGGGGGCCGCCACCAAATCGGCCCAGTTCCCCTTCCACTTCTGGCTGCCCAACGCCATGGAAGCCCCCACGCCGGTCAGCGCGTACCTGCACTCAGCCACCATGGTCAAGGCCGGGGTCTACCTGCTGGCCAGGCTCTTCCCCGTCTTCGGCGGGTTAGCGCTGTGGCCGGTGGTGGTTACCACTCTTGGGCTGGTCACCCTGGTCGGCGGGGCCCTGCTGGCATTGGCCCAAACCGACCTGAAACGACTGTTGGCTTACACCACCATCTCAGCCCTGGGCTCGATGGTTTTCTTCCTCGGCCTGGGTACATCATTGGCGGTCAAAACTGCCGTTGCCGTATTGATCGCCCACGCCCTCTACAAAGGGGCTTTGTTTTTGGTGGCAGGCAGCGTGGATCATGGCACCGGAACCAGAGATATCGCCATCCTAGGCGGCATTGGGCGCGCCATGCCCTTCACCGCCGCAGCCGCCGGGCTGGCGGGGCTTTCGATGGCTGGCATCCCCCCCCTGCTGGGCTTCATTGCCAAAGAACTGATGTACGAAACAACCTTAGAATCCACCCTGCCCGCACTGCTGAGCGGACTGCTTTTGGTTGCCAATGTGGGCATGGTGGCCGTGGCCGGATGGGTCGGTTACCGTCCGTTTTGGGGCCAACCTGGCCAGGAAGATCTGCATCCCCACGAAGGAAGCGCAGGGTTGTGGCTTCCGCCCATCCTCCTGGCCGCATTGAGCCTGCTGCTGGGGGCATTCCCCCAATTGGCCGGAAAGTGGCTGGTGGCACCTGCCGCCCAGGCCGTTTGGCAGGCGACCCTATCCGTCAAGCTGTCGATCTGGCACGGCCTCACCCCCATGCTTGGGCTCAGCGCCTTGACCCTTCTGCTGGGCATCGGCCTGTCGGCCGCCAGGCAGCGCCTCCAGCCGGCCATTGCCCGCTTCTGGCATGCCCTGGCCAAGTTTGGCCCGGCGGCCCTCTACCCGCGCAGCTTGCACACCGTCCTCTCCTTTGCCGCCTGGCAAACCAACTTGCTGCAAAGCGGCTATTTACGCCTCTACGTGGGCTCAATCATCTTGTTCACCGTCGTTCTGGCCATATTTACCATGGCCAGGCAATCGATCCAATTGGTTCTTCCGACCATCAGCCCGCCGCGCTTTTACGATGTCATCCTGATCGGCATCATCTTGACGGCAGCTTTTCTGGTGACGCGCGCCCGCTCTCGCCTGGCAACCATGGCCCTGCTTGGTTCGATCGGCTTCAGCATTGCCGTCATCTTCTTGCTTTACAGTGCGCCTGACCTGGCCATGGTGCAGTTCGCAATTGAGACCCTGACCGTGATCTTGTTCGTCTTGGTGCTCTACCGCTTGCCAAAGTTCAAACAGCTCAGCAGCCAGAGCGCCAAGATCACCGATATGCTGGTGGCGTTGATGGGCGGGATATTGATGACCGGCCTGATGCTGATCGTTTCGGCGCACAATTCTGACGCCCACCTGGCCCGCTATTTTGTAGAGAACAGCTTGCCGCTGGCCAACGGGCGCAACATCGTCAACGTGATCCTGGTGGATTTCCGCGGCTTTGACACCATGGGAGAGATCACCGTGCTGTCGATTGCTGCCCTGGGCGTCTTCAGCCTGATCAAGCTGGCAGCCGGTGGGAAGAAAAAGCGCCAGGTGCCGCTTGCAAGAGGGAAAAAATAATGCAGCGTTCTATTCTGCTCTCGTTTGCAGCTCGCTACCTGATGCCCTTGATGCTGGTCTTCTCTGTCTTCCTGCTTATCCGCGGCCACAACGAGGTTGGCGGCGGTTTTGCCGGCGGCCTGGTGGCCACCAGTGCACTGATGCTGTATGCTATTGCCCTTTCTCCGGCCGCGCTGCGCAAACTGCTGCCCGTTGAGCCGCGCCTGCTGATCAGCATTGGCCTGCTCTCCGCCTTTTCCAGCGGGGTGATCCCCATGCTGGCAGGCAAGCCGTTCATGACCGGGCTGTGGCTGAAATCTCCCATTCCTGTGATTGGCAAGGTGGGCACGCCGCTCTTGTTCGATACCGGCGTCTACCTGGTGGTCATCGGCGTGGTGGTGTGGATCCTGCTGACCCTGGCGGAGGAGTGACATGGTACTGCTCTTAGCCATTACTGCCGGTGTGCTCTTCGCCAGCGCCATTTACATGATCCTGCGCCGCAGCCTGATGAAAATCTTGGTCGGCCTGCTGCTGATCAGCTACGCCGTCAACCTGCTGCTCTTCGCTTCAGCCGACCTCATCCCTGCCCGCCCTGCCCTGGTGGCTGCAGACAGCCTGCTGCCCCCCGCCACTTATGCCGACCCCGTGCCCCAGGCCCTCATCCTGACCGCCATCGTCATCAGCTTTGGCCTGACGGCTTTTGCCGTCGTCTTGATGCGCCAGGTTTACGGCACATTGGGCACCGATGACCTGTACGAGATGCGCTGTACCGACGTGCCCTGCCAGGAAGTTGAGATCGCCAGCGAAGAAGAACTGCTGGAGGAGCCGCTGTGATCGCCCTACCCATCTTACTGCCGCTCCTGTTTGGCATCTTGAGCCTGTTTGCCTGGCAATCGGTGCGCTGGCAAAAAACGCTCAGCCTGGCTGGGGCCACTGCCCAACTGGGGGCCGCCCTCTGGCTGCTGGTCACCGTTCAGCAGAACGGCATCCAGCATCTGCCTGTGGGCAGTTGGCCGGCCCCCTTTGGCATTGTGCTGGCCGTGGATCTGCTCAGCGCCATCATGGTGGCAGTCGCCGCGGTAGTGGCCCTGGTGGTGGCAGCTTACAGCCAGGTTGCCATAGACCCGCCCCGGGTGCAGTTTGGCTATTACCCGCTCTTCTTCTTTTTGCTCATGGGCGTTAACGGCGCCTTCATCACCGGCGACCTCTTCAACCTGTACGTGTGGTTTGAGGTCATGTTGATGAGCTCCTTCGTCATGCTGGCCCTGGGTGGCGAGCGTCCCCAAATCGAAGGCGCCATCAAGTACGTGATCCTCAACTTGCTTTCCTCCACCCTGTTCCTGTCAGCGGTGGGCCTGCTTTACAACCTGGGTGGCACCCTCAACATGGCCGACCTGGCCCTGCGCTTGCCCAGGCTCGAGTCGAGCGGCCAGGTCACCCTGGTCGCCATGCTCTTCCTGGTGGCCTTCGGGATCAAATCGGCCATTTTCCCGCTCTTCTTCTGGCTCCCGGCTTCTTATCACACCCCGCCGGTTACCATCACGGCCCTCTTCTCAGGGCTGTTGACCAAGGTAGGCGTATATGCCCTCTTCCGGGTGTTTACCTTGCTCTTTGTGCAAGATACCGCCTATACCCACATCATCATCCTGGTGATTGCTGGCTTCACCATGGTCACCGGCGTTTTTGGGGCCGCGGCCCAGACCGACCTGCGCCGCCTGCTTTCCTTCCACATCGTTAGCCAGATTGGCTACCTGCTGATGGGCCTGGGCCTCTTCAGCCAACCAGCCCTGGCGGCCGGCATCTACTTCATGGTGCACGTCATCCTCGCCAAAACTTCGCTCTTCTTGGTGGCGGGCATTGTAGAAAAAATGGACGGCTCCTTTAACCTCAAAGAGCTGGGCGGCATTTACAGCGCTCGCTTTGGTGTGGCCCTGCTCTTCTTGCTGCCCGCCCTCTCGCTGGCTGGCCTGCCCCCCCTCTCGGGTTTCTTTGCCAAGCTGGCCCTGATCGTAGCCGGCTTCGAACTTCAGCAGTATCCCATTGTCGCCGCCGGCTTGGCCGTCAGCCTGATGACCCTCTACTCGATGACCAAGATCTGGAACGAAGCCTTTTGGAAAGAGCCCCATGACCCGGCCCACCGCCCGGCCCACAAGCCCATCTCAGCCTGGCTGTGGGTTCCCACCGCCGCCCTGGTGCTGCTCTCGCTCTTGGCCGGTATCCTGGCAGAACCCCTGCTGAACCTGGCAAACCAGGCCGCCGCTCAGCTCGTCGATCCATCCATCTATATCCAGGCGGTGTTAGGAGCCATGCCATGAGCCTGCTCTTGCTGAACATCCTGTTAGCCATCGCCTGGGCGGCCTTGACCGGCAGCTTCGAACCGGTGGACCTGCTCTTCGGCTTTGGACTGGGCTACCTGGTCTTGTGGCTCATCACCCGCATGGGCAAAACGCCCAAATACTTCCGCCAGATCCCGCTGGTGTTGGGATTGCTGGGGGTCTTCCTGGTCGATCTGCTGCGCGCCAATATCCGCATGGCTGGCATCATCCTCTCGCCGCACATGAAGCTGCGCCCGGCCGTGGTGGCTGTGCCATTGATCCTGAAATCCGAAAGCGCCATTATCCTATTGTCCAATATGATGACCCTCACCCCGGGCACGCTCAGCCTGGATATTTCCACTGACCGGAACACGCTGTTCATGCACACCGTCTACCTGGACGACCCCGAAGAATTCAAACGCCAGCTTCTTACTGGCTATGAACGCCGGCTGAAGGAGTTGTTTGAAGCATGAGTGAGCTGATCTGGAATATCATCCTGCTCATCTTGTCGGCCGGCCTGATCTTTGCCTTCATCCGCCTGGTGCGCGGCCCCTATTTGCCCGACCGGGTGATCGCGCTGGACCTGATCAGCATCCTGGCATTGGGTTTCATCGTGGTCTATGCGGTGCGTTTTAACCAACCGAGCTTTCTCGATGTGGCCATCATCCTGGCAGTGATCTCTTTCTTGGGTACGGTGGCCTTCGCTTATTATCTAGAAAGGAGATGGTGATGCTGCGCGAAGTGGTTGTGGTGGGTCTAATATTGGGCGGCGCCATCTTCATGGCGTTGGCTGGCCTGGGGATGCTGCGCATGCCGGATCTTTTCTTACGCATGTCATCCTCTGCCAAAGCAGGCACGCTGGGCGCCGGGCTGATCTTGCTAGGCGCGGCCATCCACTTCGACAATTTCAGCATTTATACCCGCGCCTTGGCCATCATCATCTTTCTCATGCTCACCGCACCGGTGGCAGCCCACATGATCGGCCGGGCCGCCTACTTTGACGGCGTGCCCCTGTGGGAAGGCACCGTGCAAGATGACCTGCGAGGCCATTACCGGGCGTCTACCCATGCCTTAGAGACAACCACAATCCCCCAAAACGACAGACCCATCACAGATATCGAAGCCGACCCCGAAACAAGCGATTTCGATCGGTGAGCGTATGCTCGCCTACCATATTCCAAAAATCGTCGGAGCAAACATAGGTTGATGGCTGGCTTTTGCCCGCTTGCATTATAATTAACAGCAGCACACACAGAATCAGGCCCATATCCAACACATTTGAGAAAGAGGAGTGATCGGATGAACACTGTTGCGCAGATACTCAAAGCCAAAGGTAAATCGGTTTGGACGATCTCAGAAGATGCCCTGGTGACCGATGCATTAAAGGTTTTTGCCGAGCACCGGGTTGGCTCGGTTGTGGTTATGAACGGCACCTCTCTGGTTGGGATATTCACCGAGCGCGATTTTGCCTATAAGTTGGGCGTAGATGCAAAAGACCCATCCCAAACCAAAATCGCAGACGTGATGACCCGCGAGGTGATCACCGTGAACCCAAAACAATCGGTGACCGTCTGCATGGCCCTGATGACGGAAAATCATATTCGCCATTTGCCGGTTGTGGATGGCGCCCGACTGGTCGGCTTGGTCTCCATCGGAGATGTCGTCAAGGATATGATTGAAGAATTGCAATTCATGGTCGGACAGCTCGAAAAATACATCCAGGGATTACGATAGGCAGCGCTGGCAGAGCCAGACACATATGGGCGAGGTCGGACGATGAGAAGAAACTACATTGTGCAGGGGATTTTCTGGGTGCTTGTCTACCTGGTGCTGGTTAGCGCACCCTTATTGATCCTGTTGCTTGGCCCGGTACCAGAAGGGCGAGAATTTTGGCGTGAACTTTCTGTAGCGCTGGGCTTTGCCGGGCTGGCAATCATGGCCTTGCAATTTGCCTTGACCGCGCGCTTCAAATGGCTTAAGGCCCCTTACGGCGCAGATATTGTCTATCATTTTCACCGGCAAATATCCTTCGTAGCCCTGGTCCTGATCCTGGCTCACCCGCTGCTGCTCTTTGTATTTTCTCCCCAAACCCTGGCCTTGCTGAACCTGTTTTCAGCCCCATGGCGCGCCCGAGCCGGGGTGACCGCGGTGCTCTTGCTGCTGGGGTTGATTGGCGCTTCAATTTGGCGCAAGTCGTTGAAAATTGAATATACCAATTGGCGCGTCTGGCATGGCATCCTGGCAACCCTGGTGATTGCGCTGGCAATCATCCATGTGGTGCTGGCCCGCCATTACCTCAACACCCCCTGGAAACAGGCCTTATGGGTCACCTATGGCGTCTTCTGGGTCGGCCTGCTGGTCTACGTGCGCGTTCTCAAACCGATCCTTCTGCTGCGGCGGCCTTACGAGGTAGAAAGCGTGACCCCAGAACGGGGCAATGCCTGGAGCCTCACGGTGCGCCCTGTGGCACACCCAGGGCTAAAATTCATGCCTGGGCAATTCGCCTGGATCACGGCCTTGAGCTCGCCTTTTGCAGATGCCGAACACCCCTTCTCATTCTCATCCAGCGCCAGCCAACCCGGTCATCTTACCTTCACAATTAAAGAATTAGGAGATTTCACCCGCCAAGTCAAGAACTTGCAGCCCGGGCAGAAGGTGTATGTAGACGGGCCATTTGGCCACTTCAGCATTGACCGGCAACCCCACGCTGAACAGTTTGTTTTCATTGCCGGCGGCGTGGGCATTACCCCCACCATGAGCATGCTGCGCAGCATGGCCGATCGTGGCGACAAGCGCCCCGTAACCCTCTTGTATGCCAATAAGGATTGGGATTCGATCATCTTCCGCGAAGAACTCGACTCGCTGAAAAATGCCCTGCACTTGAACCTGGTACACGTGCTCGAAAAACCCCCGGCTGGCTGGGATGGAGAGACTGGTTTCGTTAACCGCGCCGTTTTAGAGCGCCATCTGCCCAAGGCCAGCAAGCGGAACAGCGTAGAAATTTTCATCTGCGGCCCCCAACCGATGATCAACGCAGTCGAGAATGCCCTGACCCAATTGGGTGTCCCGTTTGGAGATTTTCACTCCGAGCGCTTTGACCTTGTGTAAGGAGGCAACCATGCGCCAAAACTTCTCCACCTGGCTTGCCATCGGAATGGGCACCGCAGTGCTGATCTTGGCTTTGATCTTTGCCCTGGTTCAAAGCCTCTAGCAATAACAACCCCTTCCATGAACAAAAAGGCCATATTCTGGCTAATACTATTCTAATGGGTGCTGCTGAAAGAACTCCCACATCAAGCGCGTGGCATCGATATCGTCGCTGGTAGTGCCGGTGATCCACTCAGGCAGGGGGTCGCCGCCCGGCCAGGTATGGCCGCCGCCGTCTATGGTGTAGTAGATCACGTCCGCGCCCTGATCGCATCCGCTGTAGTGCACCCCGCTGGCATCGCCCGCACCCGGCAGGGCCTCAGGCTCTGAGCCGCATCCGTTATGCGCTGCCAGGGTCTGCACCCAGTCATCGATGCGCGGGAATGGCATATCAAACGAACGCGATGGGCCGCCGGTGAATGGGACGATCGGGTCAACAGTTCCATGAAACACGATGGACGGCACAGGGCGAGATGGGCTGCATTCGTCCCAGGGCAGCAGGTAAGCCCCCGCCACCCCGCCAATGGCGGCAATGCGCTCTGACAGCTTGCAAGACAACGCAAACGACATCCCGCCGCCATTCGACAGGCCATTGGCATAGATACGGGCTGGGTCGATGTTGTACTCGCCTTCCAGGTGGTCAATCAAATCTGAGATGAAGGTCACATCTTGCATCAGTCCCACACCGCTGCCGGCGCGCCAGCGCATGGGGAAGCTGGTTCCCATTGGATATACCATCAAGAAACCCTGCTCATCCGCCAGGTCGTTCCAGCGCGAGATCTGCTGCTGGTGGGCAGGCCATTCAGCAAAACCGTGTATGCTGATCACCAGCGGCGTGGGGATTGATGGATCGTAGGAATCTGGCACATACAGCAGATAGCGCCGCTGCTCGCCGGCAGAGGCAAGCGATCCATTGGTGCGGTTAGAGAGCATGAATGCCGCCCAAGCAACCAGCACGAGCAGCACCGGAATCAAGATGACGGTCAATAAGATACGGGGGAGGATTTTCTTCATGCTCAGATTATACGCCAAATCAATGCCACATAGTCGTTGTACCAGCGTCCGATTGACAAAATAAAACAATTATGATAAATTTTATCTTGTTTGCAATTTAATCCAAGGCGGATCCAGGATAAGAGGTTTTAAGGTTGTCCACTTATTCTGCTCACCCGCACTCACGTTAACCTAGCATGTTGTGTGAGGTGCATATCATGTTCACGAAAATTTTGCGCATGGCATTGGTTTTGTCTATTCTATTGGCTGGCAATGTTATGGCTGCACAAGCTGCCCCACTCTCAAGCTCACCAGGAACGCAATTTCTCCACGTTGCCACCACAATCAACACGAGTGGTAATGCCACCATGCTGGATCACCCCTTGCTCAACAACCAACCCAATGCAATCTTCTTTGTCACCCACAACTGGAATCCGGGCGGCGTGGGCGGAACTTACCACGAGCATAACTTTGGGGTTTATTATGTTGCGAACAGGTGGAGGATCTTCAACCAGGATCTCAGCACCATGCAGCCCGGCGCCACTTTCAACATATTCATCCCAACGCCAGGAGCCAATGTATTCGTTCAGAAGGCTACGGCAGATAACATTTCCGGCAACACTACGCTCATCGATCACCCTCAAGCGAACAACGATCCAAACGCGATCCTGCTGGTTACCCAGAACTGGAACCCTGAGGGCGGCCTGGGCATTTACAACAATCACCCAATTGGCGTGTACTACACGGGCTCCAACTGGGCAATCTTCAATCAAGACCTGACGGCAATACCAGAAAATGCATCCTTCAACGTGTTCATTTTGCCAGAAGGAACCGGGTTCGTTCACCGAGCAACTGCTGGTAACACTATCCTTAACAGAACGCACCTTGACCATCCATTGACCAACCAGGCGCCCAACGCCTTGGTCTTCATCACACCGAACTGGAATCCCGGCGGGGGCGGCGGCACCTATGCCAGCTTCCCTGTTGGCGTATACTATTCCACCAGCCAGAATAAAATAGCCGTCTATAATGAAAACTTCTTGGGAACTATGCCCACAAGCGCAGCATTCAACGTGCTGGTGCTTCCACCCACCCCCAGAGCCTTTGTTCATACGGCCAACGAGAGTAACAGCACCGAGAATGTGACCCGCCTGAGTTCGGCCTTGCTTAATGGCTACCCTAATGCTGTCCTTTTTGCCACTCAAAACTGGAATCCGTATGGCCGTGCACTCGGCGTATATAACAACAATCAAATCGGCGCCTGGTACAACAACACCAATCAATCATGGAACATCTTTAACCAAAATACCCTAGACGACATACCCAACAGTGCCGCCTTCAACATCCTGGTTCCTCACCCAGATGCCACTGTCTTCGTGCATCGAGCAATTACCGACAACACCTTTGGACACATCACCCAGATTGACCACCCTCTGACCAACAACAACCCCGAGGCGATCCTGCTGGTGACGCACAACTATAACCCCGGCGGAACAGGTGGCACTTATAACAACCACCCGCTGGGGGTGTATTACGATGCTCCCTATTGGCACATCTTCAATCAGGATCTGGCTGCTATGCCTGAGAATGCCTTGTTCAATGTCATCGTGCCGCAGCCAAGAGCCGGTGAGGATGTATTCGTGCACAAAGCCACGCCCGGCAACACGATCGGGAATAACACGACCATCGATCATCCCCTGGCCAACAACAATCCAAATGCCATTCTGATTGCCACACCGAACTACAATCCCGGCGATACCTGCCCGTGCGTTTACCTGGATATGGCTTATGGCGTTTACTATCAGACCAGCACTCAAAAATGGGCGATTTTCAACCAGAATCTCTTGGGAGGCATGCCAACCAATGCCGCTTTCAATGTATATGTGTTAACCAGCCAGATGGTTTACTTGCCCATGATCAATCGTTAAGCAGTATGGCGTTATCGGCTCTGCCCAAGCTGTAGCTTAACCAACTCAAAGAAAACCAACCCAACCCGCGGCGGCGTTGGGTTGGTTTTCGATTCGGACATACACTGTGTCCAGTTTTCGCTCCTTCATCAGATCCTCCAATTTCCGGCTATATCTTGACAATTTAGACCACTATACTGTACAATAGATCGCAACAACATATACAATATATCGACAAAAACAGGCGATCATGTATCAGTGCCCCGGCAGAGTCAAAGTTTCGCACAATAAATCGAGGAGAATCCGATGACAGATTTTGGACCATTCCACCAACAAAAATACTTGAACTTAGAAACCTTCCGAAAAAGCGGCGTGGGCGTCAAAACCCCGGTGTGGTTCGTGCAAGAGGGCGAAACACTCTTTGTACGCACAGTAGCCAACTCGGGCAAAGTCAAGCGTATCCGCAACAAGGCCCACGTCAACATTGCCCCCTGCAAGGCAGATGGCACCTTGCTTGGTGAGTGGATTCCTGCGCTTGCCCGCGAACATGAAGACGAGGAGACCGGCCGCAAGGTCAACCGCCTGCTCGATAAGAAATATGGCCTGGTCAAAAAGATGTTTGGGCTGCTTTCAGCATTACAAGGCCGCAAAGATACGGTCTTGGAAATCAAACTGGCACAATGACATCATTTGATAATCAGTAAACAATCTATTTGCACACTAGGAGAGAAAAAAATGTCAGCTAAGGATAACAAAAAAGACAGTTCAACCAGTGCCGAAGAACGCAAGTTCACCGGATTGCGGCGCTTCAACCTGGTCATGGGCTTCTTGCACCTGGTGCAGAGCATCTTCATGATGTTGGTTAGCAATGATACCACCTACCCCATCTTCACCAATTACCTGAATTTCGATATCGCCACCCGCTCGCTCAAACCCAACATGCAGCTCTTCTACGAAGTACCGTTTGGGATCGCCGTTTCTCTCTTCTTGCTCATTTCGGCCATCGCACATTTCTACCTGTCTACGATTGGCTACAAGCGCTACGTGGCAGACCTGAAGAAGGGCATGAATCCGGTACGCTTTTACGAGTATGCACTCAGCTCTTCGCTGATGATCGTGCTGATCGGCATGCTGATTGGCCTCTGGGACCTGGGAGCCATCATCTTGATCTTTGCCCTCAATGCCACGATGAACCTGTTTGGCATCATGATGGAGCTGCACAACCAACACACCCACAAAACGAACTGGACCGCCTTTATCTACGGCTGCATCGCCGGGATTGTGCCATGGATCGTGATCATGCTCTACTTTGTGGGAGCGGTCAATTCTGGGGATGCCAAGCCGCCGGCATTTGTTTACACCATCGTCCCGACCTTGTTCGTCTTCTTCAACATCTTCGCCATCAACATGATTTTGCAATATAAGAAGATTGGCCCGTGGAAAGATTACCTGTTCGGGGAACGCGTCTATATCATCCTGAGCCTGTCGGCCAAGACCGTGCTGTGCTGGCTGATCTGGACCGGCACCCTGGCACCTGTATAATGATAAGGTTATGGGGGTTGTTTTCAGCGGCTTTAGCGCCGAAAACAACCCCCATAAGCGGGGTGGCCTGATGGTCACAGCATGGAAAACAAAAAGGATTCTCTCGTGAACACTTTGCTTGGCAAACATTGGCACCATCTTCAAAAAGAGGAAGTTCTTGACCTGCTGGACAGCGACCCCCAGAAAGGGTTGGATGTTTTTGATGTCACGCACCGCCGCCAACGCTTCGGTTTCAACGTCCTGACACCCCAAAAGGGCAAAAGCCCGCTGATTCGTTTCCTGCTCCAATTCAACAATCCACTGGTGCTCATCCTGCTGGGCGCCAGTGTGGTCACGGCGATATTGAAAGATCCTACTGACGCGTTGGTGATCTTTGGCGTGGTGATGATCAATGCCGTGATCGGGTATATCCAGGAAGCGCGCGCCGAGCACTCTATCGCTGCGCTGGCGAAGACGATGACCACCGAAGCAACAGTGCTTCGCAGCGGCAAAATCACACGCCTGCCCGCAGCAGAACTGGTGCCCGGTGATATCGTCCAGCTACAAGCAGGCTCACGCGTGCCTGCCGACCTCCGCTTGATCGCCTCACGCGACTTGCAAGTGACCGAGGCCGCACTCACGGGCGAGTCCTTGCCGGTAGAGAAAGACGCCAATTTGCTCAGTGCCCGCGATACCGTGCTGGCTGAACGCCGCAACATGGCGTACGCATCCACCCTTGTCACTTATGGCACTGCCGCGGGCATTGTGGTAGCCATCGGCGATGGCAGTGAGATCGGACGAATCTCACAGTTGATTTCCAGCGCTGCCGAATTAGAAACGCCCCTCACCCGCAAGATCGGCCAATTCAGCAAGGTGCTGTTGGTAGCCATATTAGCCTTATCGGCATTAACCTTTGGCATTGGGGTGCTGCGCGGCCAGCCCATTCTAGATACGCTGATGGCGGCGATTGCCCTGGCAGTTGGCGCCATCCCAGAAGGACTGCCTGCTGCCCTGACTGTGACCCTGGCCATCGGCGTCTCGCGCATGGCGCGCCGACGCGCCATCATCCGCAACCTGCCGGCGGTTGAAACCCTAGGCTCGACCACGGTCATCTGTTCGGATAAAACCGGCACCCTGACCCAAAATCAGATGACGGTGCAAGAAATCTACACCCTGGGCGGGGCATACTCCGTCCAAGGGGTGGGGTACCAACCCGATGGAACCATTTCAGGGGATTGGGAGAAAGACACAGCTGTCCGCGAGACGCTCAAAGCGGGGCTGCTGTGTAACGACAGTCAACTTGTGGAAACTGAAGATCGTTGGACGGTGCAAGGCGACCCAACCGAAGGAGCGCTGCTGGTCTCAGCTCACAAAGGGAATCTCAACCCTGATGAGGTCGCCTACCCTGCCAGGCTGGATTCAATCCCCTTCGACTCGCAGCACCAATTCATGGCAACGCTGCATGCCGATGGCACAGTGTACATCAAAGGCGCCGCCGAAGTGCTGTTCGAACGCTGTGCGAGCGCGCTTGATCCAACAGGGCAAGTGATTGCCTGCGGCAATGAAGTATTTCGTCCGGCGGTGGAGCGCATGGCCTCGCAAGGCTTGCGCGTGCTGGCCTTTGCCCGATTGGAGAAGCCTGGCGCCCAAGAAATCACCTTTGCAGATATCACCGGTCTGACCCTGCTCGGTCTGCAAGGCATGATTGACCCGCCCCGCCCAGAGGCAGTTGCCGCCATTCGCGCCAGCCAGCAGGCTGGTATTACTGTAAAAATGATCACTGGCGACCATGCACTCACCGCTGCTGCCATCGGCCGACAGATTGGACTATGCCAGGGGGATTGCGCGGCCGTCTTGACCGGGGCTGAACTTGCCAGGCTTTCTGACGCCGAGTTAATCGAACAGGCTGAAAAGATCAATGTATTCGCCCGCGTGGCCCCTGAGCAAAAATTACGTCTGGTAGAAGCCCTGCAGACGCATGGTCATGTGGTGGCAATGACCGGAGATGGCGTAAATGACGCACCGGCGCTCAAACAAGCCAACATCGGTGTGGCGATGGGAATCACCGGCACAGATGTTTCTAAAGAAGCTGCGGATATGATCTTGACCGATGATAACTTCGCCTCGATTGAAGCCGCGGTGGAGGAGGGACGCGGCGTCTTTGATAACCTGACCAAGTTCATTGCCTGGACGCTGCCCACCAACCTGGGCGAAGGCCTGGTGCTGCTGGCAGCGATTGTGACTGGCGCAACGCTGCCGATCCTGCCGATCCAAATTTTGTGGATCAACATGGTGTCGGCTGCGGTGTTGGGGATTGCCCTTTCTCTTGAGCCCAAAGAGCCTGACCTGATGCGCCGCATGCCGCGCGATCCCAAAGCGCCCATTCTCAACGGCATACTGATCTGGCGAATTGTGCTGGTAGGCTTCATTATCCTGGTAGGAGCCTTTGGGTTATTTGAGTATCAACTATCGCGTGGAGCCTCGCTGGCCGAAGCTCGCACGGTGGCAGTCAACGTGGTCATTTTTGTTGGGATCTTCTACCTGTTCAATGCTCGTTCACTCACCCGCTCTCCTTTCCAATTGGGCATCTTCTCCAATCCATGGGCAGTAGGCGGCGCGATATTGATGGTGTTGATCCAGTTGCTGTACACGTACGCTCCTTTTATGAACACCCTGTTCAGCAGTGCGCCCATCTCGTTGGTGCTCTGGCTGGATGTGCTGGCAGCCGGCCTGGCTGCTTATGTCATTGTCGAGATTGAAAAGTGGCTGCGGCGAAGAAAGGCCAACAGGAGGATCTGATGACAGATTTTGGGCCATTCCATCAACAAAAATACTTGAACCTGGAAACCTTCCGCAAAAGCGGTGTAGGCGTCAAAACCCCAGTGTGGTTCGTGCAAGAGGGCGAAACACTCTTTGTGCGCACGGTAGCCAACTCGGGCAAAGTAAAGCGCGTCCGCAACAACACCCACGTCAACGTTGCTCCTTGCAAGGCAGATGGCACTTTGCTCGGCCAGTGGGTCCCTGCGCTTGCCCGCGAACTCAAAGACGAGCAGACCGATCGCAAGGTCAACCACCTGCTCGACAAGAAATACGGCCTGGTGAAGAAGATGTTTGGACTGGTTTCAGCATTACAGGGCCGCAAAGATACGGTCTTGGAAATTAAACTGGAAGAATGACATAAATAAAACAGGCACTATTCACTTAATCATTCCAATAGCCAGCCACCAGGCCACTTCGACCAGTACCATCACCACCAGGGCAACTAGAGTCAGCGGCGGGGCAAATGGCATCAGGTTAGCGGCCAACTAACCTGATGCCATTTGCCGTGCCCACGGTGCCAATTGCCAGTACACCCATCACAAAGAATAATATCGGCCAATTGATGCCGCTGCTGATGTCTTTGGCATCTAACACATCCCCCACCCTGGGCAGCGCCAACCCAACAACAACCAGCAGAGATACCCATCAACTCACTACGTTAACCGTGCCTTATTTGCATAAGGGTGCGATTGCTTACCTACCAGGAGCCCGTCGCACCAAAGGTAAAAAGATGCGAAACGCTTCAACCACCACTTGCCCGGTGTGGCCGAAACCATCGGCATAGGTGTAGGTTCCAGGCTGGGCAAATTGGTAGATGTAGACTTGTCCAGGGATCATGCGACCGCTGTCAAACCCCAGCACATTTTCCAGCGGGTTCAACTCACTCAGGATGCGCTGGATGGGGTCCTCGCTAAAACTGATGTACTGGTCGGGGGCTAACCATGAGTCGTCAGCCGTCCACAAGACGGACTGACCCACTCGAATGGTCACCTGCGGCAAACTAAGCCCAGATGGAGTAACCAAGATTTGCTGTGCGGCCAGGGTTTGCAGAGGCGTCAGCGGTACGTTGACATGCACAATCTCGTTGACCACTTCGACCACCGGGCTGCGCCAGGATTGGTAACCATCAGGGGCGTCCACCTGCAGGTAATATTGCCCTGGAGGGGTGAAGAAGGCAAAATAGCCGTTTGTGCCCACCACCTGCGGGTTTACCTGGTCGTTATACAGGTGTGCCGGCCAGGGACGCCAGCTAGCGCTGCTGGGTACATATTCATAGGCAGTGACGGTGGCCCCTGGCAGCACATGTGCGCTCGGGTCCTCAGGGTCGAAGCCCAGGGTGCTGTCAAAGATATACCCATCTGGATCAATCAAGATGACTCCAACGACTTCATCACAGTTGGAGGCAATGGTCACCGTATGGGCTGTGCCAATATCGAAGTGGTATACCGGGCCGCCGCCGGGCTGTGGATCGTATTGTGTGCCATCAGCCACTACCCATACCGTGGTGGGCGGCTCGGTGGTGCCAGGGCAATAACCGGTATCCAGAGTCAGATCTGTATCCCAAAAGCCATGGACGCCCGGGATGATCCAGTTCTGGCTGGAAAATTCTCCGGCATCATTACGGAAACCGTAGACCAGGTGCTGCCCGGCTAATGGGCCAGTAGTGGGCGTGCCCTCCCAGATGGACTCTTGCGGGCACCAGAAGGATTGCGGCTGTTTGAGTGTGATGGCGGTGGGTTCAGAACATTGTTTATCACCCGCCAGAGCGCAAGCGCGCACTTCCAGCAGGGTTTCGGCATCCACGCCGGCATGGGTTGAATTGTAGGAGAGATTGAATTCGCCGGTCGTTACGGTTTGCGTAACCACCTGGCTGCTGTTTTCGTACACGCGGATTTCCACATCGGGTTGAGCAAAGCCATGCAGGGTTACGGTGCCGCTGATCGGGGTGCAGTATTCCCCTGTGCCGGGGGTAAGCAGGATGGGCGCAACCAGCGGGGTAATGGTATTGACCTGCAAAGGGTAGATGTCGGCGCCGGCTGTTATGGTGACGATGCTGGTCAGGGTCTGCCCAGGAGTTGAAGTGCCCGCGGTATGGAGGAGAATCTCACCCGAGTCGTTTTTCTGCACTTCCTGGGCTACATCCCAAGTAAGGTTACCACCCAGCTGGGTGAAATCCATATCCGGAGAATGCGTATCGGAGATATAGTTCATGCCAACTGGCAAAGTATCTTCAATTGAAACGTTCAGCGCAGGCGGATTCGCTTCTGGGCTGCCGTAGTCGTAACGAATCAGGTAATCTTGCTGCAATTCGGTCACCGGATCGCCTGTGATGGGGTCGGTGGTGAAGACCCACGTCGGGGCAAAGGCAGTCGCGTCGGTATCAAATACCTCTAATGGATTGGAAACATACTCATCCGCACCCAGGTCGGGTTGTGATCCAGCAGGTTGAGGACGTACCTCCCCATCGATATCCAGCACCACATCATTTACCACGCCCTTCCCGATGGCTGCAGAATAACGGTTTAGGTGGATCCCATCTTGCGCCAAACCGGCAACCCCTTCGAGATGTCCCGTTTCCTCAATGACGCCAATAACGGGGGTTCCATTTCGATCCCAAAGCGTTTGGGCCAGAGTTACCAGGCCGTCGTTTTCCACCCGCACTCCGGTCAAGTTTTTCGAAAGGATCGTATTGGTAAAAACTGCCGTGGCGCCGCTAACTGAGATACCATCCCCAGGATTCCCGGCGATTGTCGTGTGAACCGCAGCAAGGTTGGCTTCGGATTCGACGAGAATGGCTTTGCCGCCGCCGGCGGGCAGGCTGGTGCGGATCACGGCAACATTCGTCAACTGCACCTGGCTGGCTGATCCCAAAATGCGCAGAGCTGCGGCCGTATTCTCTGAACCGATATCGGAAATGACGGTACTGGTGATCACCGCGATGCTGTTCTCCACCCGCACGCCGGAAGGACTGTTGCCTGGGCTGTCCGCATAGGTGATCAAGCTGTTGGAAATTTGTACGCCTTCACCGCTCACATTCAACAAGGATATGTTCGCTCCGTGAGAGAAGCCCGTGCCGCCATAGCGTGCCACCACATGATCTAGCCGGCCTGTGCCGCCATTGAAATATAGCCCGGCCCACTGGTTAGGTCCGGTGTTGGCTGCTGAAGTGAAGGTAATTGGCTGGGTGGGCGTGCCGACAGCTTCTATGCGCCCCAAAACCTGGATGCCTTGGCCGTAGCGGCTCATCAAGGTCACACCGGGCTCCACGTTCAAGGTCATCCCCGCAGGAATAGTATAGTTGGTTCCAAATTCGTACCCTTCCAGGGCCGCCTGGCGGTAAAGAGTTGCCTGAGCATTGCCCGTCATGGCATATCCACCCCAATCGCCGAGAAGGACGCGATCGTGGAGGTTGCCGGTGAAAGTGTTGCCGGTCATGGTGACCACGCTGCTGGGCCCGAAGATGCCCATGGGGTAACCATCAGGCTCGATGCCAACCCCGCTCTGGGTGGCATTTCCGCTGAAGAACGTGTCGCTCAACTCGAGATGGCTGTCAATTACATTCAATCCATGTACGGTGTTCCCGGCAAGGTTGCCCACATCCAAAATGCGGCTGTGTTGGATGCTCACGATCCCTTCTTGCACATTACGCAAAATGACATTGCCCCACCAATTGATGCCAGAGCCACCGTAACGTACCGTCACATTATCGAGTTCGCCTGTGCCGCCATTGAAATACAGTCCGGCCCATTGGTCGGGACCGGTATTGGCTGCTGAAGTGAAGGTAATTGGCTGGGTGGGCGTGCCGACAGCTTCTATGCGCCCCAAAACCTGGATGCCTTGGCCGTAGCGGCTCATCAAGGTCACACCGGGCTCCACGTTCAAGGTCATCCCCGCAGGAATAGTATAGTTGGTTCCAAATTCGTACCCTTCCAGGGCCGCCTGGCGGTAAAGAGTGGCCTGAGCATTGGCCGTCATGGGATCCCCGGTCCAATCGCCGAGAAGGACGCGGTCGTGGAGATTTCCTGTGAAAGTGTTGCCGGTCATGGTGACCACGCTGCTGGGCCCGAAGATGCCCATGGGGTAGCCATCAGGCTCGATGCCAACCCCGCTCTGGGTGGCATTTCCGCTGAAGAACGTGTCGCTCAACTCGAGATGGCTGTTGGTTACATTCAAACCATGCACAGTGTTCCCGGCAAGGTTGCCCACATCCAAAATGCGGCTATGTTGGATGCTCACAACCCCTTGCACATCCAACAAACTGACATTGCCCGCCATACCAGAGTAAGGACTGAGCGAGCCGCCATAACGCACGGTCACATAATCGAGGTCGCCGGTGCCGCCTCTGAAGTTTAGCCCGTTCCATTGGTCGGGGCCGCTGTCTATTACTGAGGTAAGGGTGATCGGCTGGGTGGGTGTGCCCACAGCTTCCAAATGCCCACCCGAGAGGATGCGCAAATCGGAAAGCGAACCATTGCCTTTGACGACCGTTCCTGGCTCCAGCGTCAGGGTAATGCCAGCCGGAACAATGACCATACCGATGATATGGGGATCGCTGGCGCACCAGGTTTCGTCGGCAGTCAATGCGCCGTCATGAGGCCCGGGCGTGCACGCCTGGGGGGCCGTCTGGGGTGCCGCCTGGGCTGGCAGCGATGAGCCCAGCAAACCAATCAGTATGCTCAGGCTCAGAAGAATATTCGCTAAGGTTTTCGTTTTCATGAATTTGTCTCCTTTTGATTGGGTGGATTATCGATTACAGGGAGTGCGCCTAACTGATGCAGCAGTATGATCAGAGCGACCTCGCTTTTGAATGAAAATTTCTCTTGGCTGGAGGGTATTTGTAAATCCCCGCATAAAAGGTCAGGTACAGCCGTGTCGATATAGAGGCGTAGAATAAAAGATTTCTTGAAACGCATGTGAACCTCGATCGAGGCCCAATATAACAGCGCGAGTTGCCACAGACTTGCCAAAATGACGAATTTCAAGCCCCAATTTGAACATCTTTTAAATGCATAGGGAGCGATGACCACCACGGGGGGGGGGCATCGCTCCCTAGATCCTTCTTTTGGTTATTTGAGCGAACGGCGTCTGGCCGCCGCATAGAGCAGTTGCAGCTCTTTTTGCGGTGCAATGCCCAGATCTTTTTCGAGCACTTTTTCCAGGCGCTGATACAGCTTAACCGCCGTCATCCGGTCGCCCAAAGCAAGCGCGGCCCGCATACCCATCTCAACGGCCTGCTCTTGCCAGGGATTGTGCAACAGCGCCCGTTGGCATAGTTCCAGGCAGCCCGCAGCAGATCCACCGTCTAAATGCTCGGCTGCCAGGGTTAGCAAAGCCTGTTCGAACTGATCTGCCAAATGCTGCCGCAAGCTGACCGCCCACTCCGCATAGCGATATATGGGCAAGAATTCCCCACGGTATAGCGCGATAGCCTTCTCCCATTCTTTGGATTGGGTCAGCTTGATAAACTCCAAAAAATCGATCCTCGATCCGGGTGGAACGATGAGCGTGACACGCTCTTCACTCACCTCCAGGTAACGGTTGGGTAAATCCGGTTCGAGCACGCGCCGCAGGGTTGAGATGGCATGGTGGTAAAAATCCCTGCCTGCGCTGGGATCTTTTTCGGGGCACATCGCATCGGTCACTTGTTCTGCAGAAAGTGTATGCCCTGGGCGGGAAAGGAGCAGCGCCAATAATTCCCCCGCCCGGCGCTGGCGTAGTAATCGAGTCTCGACCGTTTGCGCGCCTATACTCACCGCCAGCCCCCCAAAAGTGCTGACCCTGAGTGGCTTGGGCGGCACGTGTTGGAGGATTTCAAGCAATTTACCTGCCGCATCAGCCACTTGTGGGTTGGCATGATTGAGATAATCTGCCAGGGGAACTACCAGAGAACGTTCTCGTTCGAGTAGAAAACCATAGCCCCCAGCCTGGATGGCAGCGGAAACCTGCGGCAGCACAATGCTTGCGCGCGCATCCTGCTGCTGCTGGTAAATCGCCGCCTGCAGCAGTCGCATCTCGGCCAGATCGCAGCGCAGATCCATCTCTGTAAAAATTGCTTCGGCCTGGCCCAGGTCGTTTTCAGCCAAAACCAGGTCGCCCGTTAACCAGGCGGCTCGCCCGCATTCCAGGTGCGCCCGGCCCAGGTAGATGCGGTACCCGACGCGCTGTGCAAAACCAAGGGCATCATTCGCCCAGGCCAGCGCTTTGGAGTTCTCCCCACGCAGCCGGCACATGCGGCTGATGCCCAGACGCGTATCCAGGTTTAGGCTTGGGTCGCCCAGTTTTTCGGCCAGAGCCAGCGCACGGGTCAACTCCACATCGGCTGTTTGGAAATCGTCCTCGTCCAGCGCCAATACACCTGAAACATAACAGGCATACCCTTCGCCAGCCGAGCCAGGCGGCACCATGGCTCGCAGCTCAGAGAGAGTCTCATGCGTGCGCGTGGCCTGACCAGTGATCTGGTAAGCAATTGCCAGGGTGATCAGGGGGAACATGGCCCAATCGGAATATCCTTGCTCGCGGCAGATTTGCAGCGATTGAGAATCCGCCGCAATCGCCAGTTCAAACTGCCCATGAAACAAGTAAACTGCACTGCCCAGGTTGTGCAAGGCACGCTGAAACAGCAGCATATGCCCAATTTCACGCGCCAAATCGGCGGCACTGCGATAATACTGCTCGCACTCAGTCAAAGAATTCGTTTCGAGGGCGCACATCCCCAGCAGCAGCAGCGCCTCTGTGTAGATCGCTGCCTGCGTTTCCTGGTGCGGGTCCATCAGGGACTGGGCTTCTTGAGCAAGCTGACGAGCGGTCTCGTATTGCCCCAAGCGGAAGCGATAGCGAGCTACAGCGGTAAGCGCCTGGGCATATTCTATTGGCAGATTGTTTGGTCTGGCAGTATCCAGCGCACGGCGCGCCAGGCGCAGTGCGCCAGAAATATCCCCAACCTGCTCGCGTTTCAGGGCAAGCAGGATGAAGGTGCCTGTTTCTGATATCGGTTGATGCTCCATTTTATCCGGTGGGGAAAACCACTTTGATTGGCCCAGTTAAGCTGCAATGATGCCATATCCGTAAAAATTACTTCTCTGTATTGTATTATACCCGTTTAAAAAAGCAGAATTTACCCTCCCTTCAGCGGATCAGTTCTCGGCTTCGAACGAAATGCGTGCTGCTAGATTCGGTTCCAGTTGGGTAAAACGAATCGGTTTCAACACCAAATGGGAGTTTAAGATTGATCCAGGCGACTTGCACGATACCCATGCACAGCCTGGCACCATATGAAATTGTGATGCTGAGGTAATAAGAGAATGCCAGCCTCGAAGATGCAGTGCCCCCACGGAGGTAACTTACGTTAACGTGTCTTAGCCGCGTAAGGGTGGCTCATTCGGACCACGGTTTTTGAGCCAGGAGCCAGCCCAAGGGCTGATACTCCTAATCCGCTTTTCCGAAGATTGCGTTTCTGTATTTTCTATAGCTCCTTAATCGATACTGATCAGTTCATACTTGCGGCTGCCCAGGCCAATTGCTTCGCCGTGTTCCAGGGTATGGATACCGTTGAGGGATTCCATACGCGCAATCAAATCTTTACTATCCGGCGCAGCATAGACCAGGTCGACGCAAGCCTGATCGAGTGCAACAGGATCCAGTGAGGCCAGGATGCCAATATCTTTCATAGTTGGCGCCGCGGGACTGCTGTCACAATCGCAGTCAACAGACAAATTGTTCATCACATTGATATACAGGATGTTTTCACCCAGGTAGTCGGCCACGCCTTTGGCCGCTTCCGCCATCGATTCCAGAAAACTATCCTGGTCGCCGCCCCATGGGGAGGTTGAACTGGCGCCGGCAGTGTGGATCAGGCATTTTCCCGCCGTAGAGGCGATGCCAATCGACATATTTTTGATCACCCCGCCAAACCCGCCCATAGCGTGACCTTTGAAATGAGCCAGGTTGAGCATGAAATCGTAGTTGGCAAAATGAGAACCAACCACATCTTCCTTTAGATGTTTCCCCCCAGTGATCGGGAGGTTCATGGTTCCGTCCGCGTCCATGATGTCTACCGGTGCAATGGCCGCAAAGCCATGCGCTTCCATGACTCTTTCGTGCGCAGCCGTGTTGGCGCGCCCGCCGCCATAGGCTGTATTACATTCCACAATCGTGCCATTGACTTCTTTCACCAGCGGTGCGATCAGGTCCGGGGACAGGAAATGATGCCCCCCAGGTTCGCCGCTGGAAATCTTCACGGCCACCCTGCCTTGCGCCGCCCGGCCAAGCGTTTGATATATCTTCAGCAGCCCGGCGGCGCTGATGGCGGTGGTCATATAGACTGCGGCCAAGTTCTTAACCACAGGCGTTTCTGTTGTAGGTATGGGTGCTTGGGTTGGTTGAGCCGTCTGATTGGCGGTTGGCGTCAAAGGGATAATTTTCTGACAGCCAGCCAGAAACGCCCCTGTTGCCAACGCCATCACGCGCAGGAAGTCACGTCGAGAAATGTTTTGTTTCATTGTGAATAACCCTCTTTCACTTGAAAACGGCGCCTATCAATACAAATTACAGACAGGCGCTTTTTGTCTGCGATTATACATCCAATTTCCTGCTGCCCAACCATTTCACCATTTCTGGATTGCGATGGTCAAAGAAACAGCTTGTTTTGGTGTCTAATGTGTTAATCGCCGCCATATCTTCGGCGCTTAATTCAAAATCAAACACACTGATATTTTCCAACATTCTTTCTTTGCGGGTTGATTTTGCGAGGGCGATGATGCCTCTTTGGACCACCCAGCGGAGAATGACCTGGGCAGCGCTTTTGTTGTGCTTTGCGGCTATGGAGAGCAGAGTTTCATTTTGGAAAATATTATTCTTGCCCTCGGCAAAGGGCGCCCAGGCTTCAACCGCTACGCTATTTGCCTCGAAAAACTTTTGACTCTCAATTTGCTGCTGGAATGGATTGACTTCAATCTGATTGACCGCCGGCGTTATCTTGTTATGAATCATCAAGTCCATCATACGGTCAGGCTGGAAGTTGGAAACCCCAATGGCACGGATTTTGCCTTGCTGGTACAGTTCCTCCATCGCGCGCCATTCACCATACACATCGCCGAATGGTTGGTGGATGAGATACAAGTCAATGTAATCCAATTGCAAGCGCTTCCGGGAATTTTCAAAAGCTTGCAGAGTGCCTTCATAGCCATTGCTCTGGATCCAGAGCTTGGTCGTGATAAACAATTCTTCTCTGGCGACACCACTTTGTTTGATGCCCCTGCCAACCGCTGCTTCGTTCATGTAGGAAGCGGCAGTGTCTATATGGCTGTATCCAGTTTGAATCGCATCCACCACGCTTCTTTCACATTCAGCCGGATCAGCGATCTGAAAAACGCCGAAACCCAGAATTGGAATTTCAACGCCATTGTTCAATTTTACCGTTTGCATCATTTTCTCCTTAATGGGGATGCTGCTCTGGGGTAAGCAGCCGGGTGAACGAAAGCGAGGCTAACTTCCAGTTGCCATCTTGCTGCACATACACTTCTGTTACCATAAAGGGATTGGTGACCTCATTGCCTCCAACCACAGCCAGCAGCGTAATTCTGTTTAGAAGGATGGCGGTTGCGCCGATGATATTCACCGACACTTCATGGATGTCCGCTTGCTTATAGTGAATCCCGCCGCTCTTGATAATCTCCATTTCCTGCTCTTTGCCCCAGGCTCCGCCCATGTGGACGAAGACAGCCTTTTCATGGAAGAGAGCATCCAGGGTGTCTACGTTACGCTCTGACATCCAGAGCCATTTCTCTTTAGAGAGATTGATTACTTCTTGTTCCAAGTTCACGTTTTGCATAATTCACTCCTATCGCATTTACAAAATATAAGGTTGAGCTACTTCTTGAAGACCTCACGCGCGATCTTGACAGCCGAGAACGCTCGCGGCCACCCGGCGTAGAAAGCCAGGTGAATGATCACCTCGGCGAGTTCAGTTTCGGACAGGCCGTTATCCTTAGCCCGCTTCAGGTGACCTGTGAGCTGCTCGGTGTTTCCGTTGGCAATGAGCGCCGCGACGGTGATCAGGCTGCGGTCTCGCTTCGACAGCTCTGCGCGTTCCCAAACATCGCCAAACAACACATCATCAGTGAGTTCAGCCAGCTTGGGCGCGAAATCGCCGACCAGCTTTTGTGCGGTGGATAATTCTTTTGCTTCAGACATTTTGCATCTCCCATTCTTACTCGTTCACCATCCTAATACCGGTCGCCAACCACTTTGATCTGTGACATAGCGCTCTGGATTTCATTCAGGTCTCTTGCCGTCAAATTGATCTTCGCCGCGCCGAGATTCTCATCCAGCCTTTCCAGTTTGCGCGAGCCGGGGATCGGCACAATCCAGGGTTTTTGCGCCAGCAGCCAGGCCAACGCAATCTGGGCCGGGGTGGCCTCTTTTTCGGCGCCGATCTTCTCCAGCAGGTCAATCACCGCCCGGTTGGCCTTGATCGCCTCCGCCGTAAAACGCGGGTTACGGCTGCGGATATCGGAGCTGTCGAAGGTGGTCTTCTCGTCCACCTTGCCGGTCAGGTAGCCGCGCCCCAGCGGGCTGTAAGGCACCAGGCCAATGCCGAGTTCTTCGCAGGCGGCCAGGACGCCGTTTTCTTCGATTGCGCGCCACCAGAGCGAATATTCGCTTTGCAGGGCCGCCACCGGCTGCACGGCATGGGCGCGGCGGATCTGCTCGGCGTTGGATTCGGACAACCCAAAATGCTTAACTTTGCCCTCCTGGATCAAATCCTTGACTGCCCCGGCAACATCCTCCATCGGCACTTCGGGATCAGGGCGATGCTGGTAGAACAGGTCAATCACTTCGACGCGTAAACGCTTGAGGGAAGCCTCAGCCACCCGCTTGATCTGCTCTGGGCGGCTGTCCATCCCAAAGCGGGGGTGCGGCCCAACTTCTGGGCCGTGTTTCCAGCCAAATTTGGTGGCAATGAGCACTTTGCCCTTGAAAGGCTCCAATGCCTCGCCGACCAGTTCCTCATTGGTGAACGGCCCATAGACTTCCGCCGTATCAAAAAAAGTCACGCCGCGCTCGACGGCTTTGTGCATAAAAGTAATCATTTCCTGCTTATCGGTGGGCGTGTCGCCAAAGCTCATGCGCATGCAGCCCAGCCCAAGCGCCGAAACTTCCAAACCGCTTTTTCCTAGTTGACGAGTTTTCATCTTTGAATTCCTCTTATTCTTCTTGAACAATGGCTTTTTCTTTGGTCAGAATTCGATCTTCATACACCTGGATTTTGTAGTTCAACAGATCCAGTGTCTTCTGCATTTCGGCAATCCTGGAAACCAGCAAATCGCGCTGCTCTAAAAGGATTTCCTTGCGGGCCTCGATGGTGCTGTCGCCCCGCTGTACTAGATCTACGTATTCAATCAGCACCTCAATTGGCAACCCGGCGCTGCGCATACACTTGATAAATTCAACTCGCCGGATGTCAAGCTCGTTGTAATCACGAATCCCATTTGCGCCTCGATTGACAGGCAGAAGCAGGCCAATCCGTTCGTAGTAACGCAGCGTATCTTGCGAAATACCGTATCGTTCACTAACCTCAGCGATTTTCATAGGCTCACCTCTGAATGATAGTGTAACACCTAGAGCCAACTCCAAGTCAAGGGTTAGTTATGATTTCATGCCACCGAAATCTATTTTGTCAAGGATTCGGGAGAAAAGGATTGTCAATGCAAGACGGGGAAACAACAGGTTGCGCAGCATACGGATGTCCCCAGCCTGTCCAAGCAAGGTCTTGGGTATTAAAGTGAAAACTCGGAGATTAACTCCGAGTTTTCCTGTACCCCCACGGGGGTGACGAATACGAACGCCTGGCAAAGCCGTCAGACAGCTTAGCCCAGTTCCTGCTAGCCTCTCCCCTATCCGGCTCCAAGTTGGATATCACGCGCGACAAAAGCGTCCCACGTAACATCGAGATTGAGTCATGAACTACCTACTAGATACCTGCATGCTGTCTGAGTTTACCCGCCGCCAGCCAGAGCCGCGCGTGGTAGATTGGCTCAACTCGATTGATGAAGAAAAACTGTTCATCAGCGTCATCACCATAGGGGAGATCCAGCGTGGCATTGAGCGCCTGCCCAATTCGCATCGTAAAACTGAATTGCTGGTTTGGATGAATACGGGCCTGCTCACACGCTTTGCCGGTCGTATGGTGTCCATTGACGCGCCTACAATGTTCCTATGGGGCTCATTGGTCGCGCGGTTAGAGGGCGCCAGCCAGCCCCTGAGGGTGATGGATTCGCTCATCCTTGCCAGCGCCCTGCAGAACAACCTGATCATCGCTACCCGCAATGTGGCTGATTTCTTGCCTGGCGGTGTGCAGGTGATCAATCCGTGGGAATAATTATAGTACGAAGCTCACCATTCGATCACTTCCACTGCCCGGGCGACTCCATTCTCGCGCCGGATGCGCTCGCCCAGTACGGCTGCCTGCTGACGCATGGCTGTATCGGTCAGCGCGGTCTGAATCGCCTGGGCCAGGCGTTCTGCTGTCAGGCGCTGGAGTGGAATGGGGCGCGGCCCCACTCCCAACTCGAAGACGCGCTGTCCCCAGAATGGCTGGTCGCCCATAAAGGGGGTAACGATAGATGGAACGCCTGCCGACAGGCCAACGGAGGTTGTCCCGGCCCCACCATGATGCACGATTGCAGCCATACGGGAAAACAGCCAACTAAAAGGGATTGAGCCAATCATGCGCACCGTGTCCGGAAGGTCTTTCTGGCTCAGGCCGCCCCACCCAGCAGATAGCACCCCGCGCTGCCCGGTACGCGCCAGAGCATCTACAACCAGTCGGGTGGTATCTTCGGCTTTGCTGTTGGTCATGCTGCCAAAGCCCACGAAAACCGGGGGCGAGCCAGAATCTAAGAAATCTACCAGGCTGGCGGGAGGCTCCCAACCGGCAGGTGGATCCAGGAACCAGTAGCCGGTTACATGCACCGCCGGCCCCCAATCCGCCGGCGGCGGCAGCACCAGCGGGCTGTAGCCGTACAAAACGGTTTGCTGCTGCCGGTTGATGGATGCGAACGGTCCCCACCACGAGGCCGGCGGCAACCCAAGGACCTCGCGGCGGGCTTTGGTGTCGGCGGCGCGGTAATTTTGCCACAGCATTTGTTGGGCAATGTGGTGAGATAAGTGATTGGCCCACCCCGGCAGGTGTATGGGTGGCAGCGGCGCCAGAGTGTTGGGGAAGGCTCGGGTGGGCGTTAAGGGGAAATAGAAGGCAGGAATAAAGGGAATGCCCAGCTTTTCTGAGAGGGCCAACCCTACAAACAGGCCGCCCGGACCTGCAATCAGCCGGTTAGAATCCTGGCTGGCCTCTAGCCCGCTTTGAGAAGCCCGGTTCACCAATACCTCGGCTGCCTGGCCCATGCTCTTCAGGATCTTAAGAAAACTTCCTTGT
>Ga0209605_1001101_pt1 | contig 31633 bp, 26 predicted proteins | sample AD_UKC035_MetaG_FD_184408 | JGI IMG/M metagenome (GOLD analysis project Ga0209605, IMG submission 184408) | Active sludge microbial communities of municipal wastewater-treating anaerobic digesters from USA - AD_UKC035_MetaG (SPAdes) (version 2) | ecosystem: Engineered > Bioreactor > Anaerobic >...
CTCTTCCCCGGTTGCCTTTTCGTCTGCCGCCGAAGTAGGCCTCATCCAGCTCGATTTCTCCTCCCAGGAGGTCTTTGGCATCTTCAGCATGGCTCAAGATACACATGCGGATGGTGTTCACGGCGCCATATACGGCCTTATAAGACATTTTCATCTGCCTGGCCATCTTGTGGACCGATATTTCAAGCTCAAAGAGCTTGATGAGAGACAGCCATTGAATACAGCTCAGACGCCCATGGTTGATCCAGCGGCCGGAGAAGTCACGGAATGTGTAAAAGCATCTGGAGCAACGATATCTTCCGTCTTCTAACTTGTAAAGTTTTCTCATGCGACAACGAGGACAGAATCTCTGATGGTTATGGAAGCATTTTCCCAACAGATATCTTCTGGCCTTGCTCTCGCTTGAGATTAAGTCATAGTAAGTATTTAAGTCCATATGGCACCCTTATCACAGGTGCCAGAACGGTATCAATTACCAAAAATTTTCCTGTTGATTTTTCATTTGATCAAAATCATTGCCTAAGTCGGATAAATGATGAAGCATTGTGAAGCCTATCTGTCAAAATATGAAATCATGGAAAATCTCGGCATCTTCTGTGCCTTTATACTCGGAATTAAAACATAAAAGAAGCAGGGTGCAAAATGATACGCCTTGGCTGTTTTTGTCACAACAACAGATATCTTTGACGGATTCCATGAATTGACTATTTACAGGAGGGAATAATGGAATTAAAAGGGGTTATAGAAAAGTTTCGGTTTATTCTGGATCATTCCATCGACGAAATTTGCATTGTTGACGATAAGGGAATTATAATTTATATGAATGCTGCCTGTCTGAAACATTACGGCAAAGATCCTTCGTATTTTGTCGGCCATCCAGCAACGCGCGCCGAAGTAGAAGGAGTCGTTGATCATGCAATCACTCCCTTAGTCTTCAAAGAAAAGAAGAAAGTAACCATTATCCAGAAAACAGCCATCGGACGGGATTTGCTCATCACGGCTAATCCAGTCTTTGATGAGTCAGGGAATATTATCCTGATTATAGAAAATGTGCGAGATATTTCTGAAATAAGAGATCTTCAAAAAAAACTGGAGGAAACTGAAAACTTAGTTAAACGTTATTCGGAAAAACTGGAATCGCTGAAAAAAGAACAGCCCAAGTTTGAAGGGATGGTAATCAATAGTGCCAAGCTGAAAAATATCATAGAAATGATAGAAAGAATCGCAATAACCGATTCAACGGTCATGATCCTTGGAGAATCGGGAACCGGCAAAGATGAAATCGCTAAAATAATCCATTCATTGAGCAAAAGAAACGAAGAGTCTTTTGTCAAGGTGAACTGCGGTGCCATACCTTCAACCCTCATAGAGTCAGAATTATTCGGTTACGAGGGTGGCGCCTTTACGGGATCAAAAAGAACAGGGAAAAGGGGTCTAATGGAATCTGCCAGTGGGGGAACGTTATTCCTGGACGAAGTAACAGAACTTCCATTTGATACACAAGTTAAACTACTCCAAGCACTCCAGGACCGTCAATTCATTAAAGTGGGCGGAACCCATCCTGTTCTGGCGGATTTTCGATTAATTACAGCAACTAATAGAAATATTGATAAACTGGTAAAGGAAGGCAAATTTCGGGAAGATCTCTTCTATCGGTTATACGTAATCCCGATTGAAGTCCCTCCTCTGCGAGAACGAAAGGATGAAATTATACCCCTGTTACAGTACTATGTCGATTATTTTAATAAAAAGTACCATGTCGATAAAAGCTTTTCATTCCAGGCTGTATCGCTGCTCCGTCACTATGACTGGCCGGGCAATATCCGTCAGCTAAAGAATGTTGTGGAACGTCTCGTTGTCACAGAAACGGAGGACATAATCTCGTACAAATCGGTGCTGTCCGCAGTCGGGAATACAGAAGAGATCCTGCATATAAACAACAAAACAACCCTGAGAGATCTCATCGAGGATCTTGAGAAAGAAATGATCATCCAATGTTATAACGAACACAAATCAAGTTACAAAGTGGCGGCCCTATTGGGCCTTAGTCAGCGCACGGCCCTCAGAAGAATAAACAAATACATTGGCTCCATGCGCACCCAAAAATAGAACAAATATTAGCAGGAAAATACCTCCTGACTTTTGGAAGCAATCAAAAATACAAGAGGTCGATATGATCACCGACCAGGAGAAGCTTATAAGGTGTTTTTCGATTTCTACCCGTAAGATTTATTCTCGTTTGAGATTAAGTCATAATGAGATGTTAGAACCATTCTGGCATCACCATGGCAGGAGGTGCAAGAATGGTATCAATGAACCAGTTTAAATAATCCCTTTTTCCGTAAATTCCTCGATCTTTTTCTGATCAATTCCAATCGATCTTAGTATTTCCACATTGTGCTGACCTAAAAGTGGTGCTGATGATGTCACTCTGCCCGGCGTCCCGAACATCTTAATCGGAACGCCTGGTACTCTGATAATGCCAAGTAGAGGATCTTCAACATCAATGATCATTTCACGGGCTTTCGTATTAGGGTGGTTAACCACCTCTTCAATATTAAGGACGGGCGCGTGAGGTATTCCCGCTGGTTTAAGAATTTCCTCTAATTCTGCTATTGTATATCTTGCTGTCCACTCCACAAAAATTGGTTTAAGCTTAGTAAAATAGTTTTCCACTCGGAGACGCGTAGTACGGAGCTCAGAGTCATCTATCAGTTCCTCTTTACCCATGGTTCTGCACAGATTTTCCCAAAGCTTCTGGTTTGCTGCAGCGATTACGATATATCCATCTTTGCATTCGTACATATCGAATGGTGCGGTATAAGGATCAATATTACCAACGCGGCCGTTTATTTGGCCATTTAATGTATATTGGATAATGGCTGCTTCGAGAATCGATACAATCGTGTCGGTCATGGCCACTTCAAGTTGCTGACCATATCCAGTTTTTTCACGACGATATAGTGCCATGGAAATACCAAGGGCAAGATAGGTACCAGTGAAATTATCGCCAATGGCAGGGCCGACCTTAACAGGTGGGCTGTTCGGGGACCCCGTAATGCTCATTATTCCTCCTAATGCCTGAGCAATATTGTCATATGCCGGTCGATCACAAAGGGGGCCATAAGATCCGAAACCCGAACTAGAGGCATAGATGATTTTTGGATTGATATTTCTCAGTGTTTCGTATCCTATGCCAAGTTTTTCCATGGTTCCAGGCTTAAAATTGTTGACCACGGCGTCAGCCGTCTTGACCAACTCCTTAAAAATGAATTTTCCTTCTTCTGTTTTTAGATTAATAGTTATTCCTTTTTTATTACGATTCAGGAAAGCATGATACCCGCTTGCATCATTTTTAAAAGGAGGCCACTGCCGCACTTGATCACCCAATCCCGGATGTTCGATCTTGATTACTTCTGCACCATGATCTGCCAGGTTCATGGTGCAGAATGGACCATTATATGCGATGGTCAGATCAAGGACCCTGATCCCCTCAAGGGATCCGAAGGGTGTTTTATTTTCACGATCGCTTATTTTAATTTCTTCTTGACTCATCTACATTCCTCCCTTTTTCATGTAAAATAATAAAAGTTTGGTTGCTTGATTAGCAATCTATGTGCCACCTGATTAACTCACTGATTCCTTTATTAAGAGCGACTGTTTTTTAAAGACTTCAACTTTTAAATTCGATGTAATATCGGCTCATTCCATGAATATGTAAAAATAACGGAATTTGATGTTAAGTGGGGCAAAGAAATTGTGTTCAAGTTTTTTGAAAACAAAAGACTGGCGTATGGATTGTAAACAGGGAAAGCTGAGGAAGCACATCATAAATAAGCCATCATGGCTTATTTATTTTATAAGTAAGATTTAGATGACAGGAATACAATGTAAAATAGTAATTTACAGTTGAGCTTATTTGTACAAGCCATCATGGCTTATGCTTTTTGTAATCTTATTTCTAATTTTCATTATGACCCGCGAGTCACTGAATTTTAAACAAGCCATTATGGCTTGCTTAAATAAAGCTAATAATTTTTACATAAATTAACTTATGGATTAATCCTGCAATTCCTGCTTTGCATTTCCATTGAATAATCGAAGCGTTTCAGTGTTGCTTTGCCATTTAGACAGCTGCCCACCTTGAAAATCTTTTAAAAAATCTCTTTTTCGCATGTTGATCTTCGTTCTTTCATGACCTTGCCAGACTAAATAGCTTTTTCTTGTTATTTGTTAAACATATTCAACGTGTGTCCAATATAGTAGCGGGATCATAATATAATGGCACCTTAATTGCAGAAAGGTTGCTGAAAGACAATTGTATTCCCTGTACCAAGAGTTTTAAGTGTCGACTCGATTAAAATACTTTAAGGAGGAAATATGATTCAGGATTATGTAGAAGAAAACACAGGCTGGATAGTTCTCAATAATACGAGGAGAAAGAACGCCCTCAATAACAAAATGTATAAAAGCATTTTAGCGCTTACTGAAAAGTATGAACAGGATGAAACAATTCGAACCATTGTTTTGAAAGGAAATGGTGACAATTTTTCAGCTGGTTACGACCTCTCTCAAGGATTACCCGATCCATATCGAAATTTTGTGAAAAATATATCCGGTCCTACCTTATGGAAACTCTGGTATTGCAGAAAACCAACAATATCCATGATTGACGGATATTGCGTTGGTGGAGGATTCGAACTGGCTATGGCATCAGACCTGGTTTATGCATCAGATGATGCTTCTTTGGGAGAGCCTGAAATAGATTTCTTTTTCACTCCAGATTTTAACACGATTCCCTGTTTCATCCTTCCTCGAAAAGCCAAGGAAATGATTTTTTTGGGAACCGTTATATCGGGAACGGAAGCTGCAAAAATCGGATTAATAAACAATTCGTTTCCAAAAGATATTCTAGAAACAGAAGTAAAGAAGGTATGCAGCAGAATTGCCAGTTTACCTGCAGAAACCATTGAAGTGGCGAAAACAGGTTTAAACGGAGCTTTAGATTTATTAGGTTTTAGAAATGCTGTCATTTATGGAGAAGAAATGGCCATTTATAATGGCCTTCTGAGTAAAACAAATCCAAAATGTGCACCCTTTTATGAAACTGCAAAAGAGAAAGGAGTCAAAAGCGCAATAAACATGATGCGAGATTATAGTCAATCCGGGATTTCTGATCAAGACGGCTGGAAAAAAAGTTAAAATACGGGGATAGGAGGGCAAGATTATGATTTTAGGCGTTCCGACTTTGACATTTCTCTTTATGTTGGCATTTCCTGTTACCACAATCGTTTTATCACTGATCTACGTGTTTTGGTACTATGAGAAGATTGAGCGTCCTGATGAAGACATCAAATTCGATTAGAAAACACCAATGAACAAAATGCAGAATTTTAAGGAGGAAGGAGTATGGAAGGAGCGGGAGTTGAACTTGCAATGGCAAAAGGGTGGCAAACCGGTATGGTTGTCATTATTTATATATTGGTACTGCTGGCCATTGGAATATACGTTTCCCGAGGAATGAAAAGCGCAAAAGACTTTTTTATTGGTGGCGCTTCAATCGGACCATGGTTTGTAGCGTTTTCAGCTGCGGCAAGTTTTATGAGCGGCTGGGGATTCGTCGGAGGACCAGGGCAAATCTATCAAAATGGATACAGCCCTATGCTGGTATTGGAACTTTTTGCTCTTATCGGCATGGGACTCAGTTATTTCCTTGTTGCTGTACCGATACGAAAGATGGTGAACCAGTATAAGATCCTTACAATCCCAGACGCAATTCGGGCAAGATTCAGCAATGAAAGAGCCGCTAAAGTTATTGCCCTTGGTATTTTTATCGGTGTCTTCCCATATATGCTGGCCCAGTATCTCGCCATGGGATATATCGGTCAAACCGTCTTCGGGTTCGAATTCTGGCAGGGCTGCCTGATCGGTGTTGTCATTATGATCGCATATTCAACCCTGGGCGGCATCAAGGCATCAATATACAGTGAATTTTTACAAGCATCTCTTATGTGTGTAGGTGCTGTGGCCATGTTGATTATGGGACTTAAAGTCTGTGGGGGATGGACAAACTGTTTTTCCACTCTTTCGAGTATTCCAGAGTATATGGATATATTCAAGAGCAGCTTCCAAGGTGGTGGTAGTGCCTGGGGCATGCTGTCATGGGCGCTTATGTTCGGGCTTGGTGTTTCATCTGCCCCTCACGTTATCTCCCGCTTTTATGCGATTAAAAAAGCCAGCTATTTGAAACAGGCCTTGGTCGTCTCCCTCGTAGTTCTATTATTGTTTGATTTTGCTGAGTGGTCAGGGTTCTGGATGAGATATTTAGTTGAGGTCGGAACGGTGCCACCTTTATCAAAACCTGACCTCGCTGGGCCAACTTTTGTCATGTTTACATTCGGTTCAGTCGGGGCTGGATTAATGGTAGGTGCTATTTTATCAGGCATCATGTCAACGGTTAACTCCTTCATGGTGACTGCCACATCGACTGTAATCCGTGACTTTATCACCCCATATTTGAAAAAGCAGGGGAGAGTGTTGACAGCAAAACAGGAACTCTATATCTCACGGTATGGAATGGTTGTCGTGGCACTAATTCCCCTTCCCTTCATATTTAATCCGCCCCAGCTTCTCATGTGGATTGCCGCGGCGGCATGGGGAATCTGGGTGGCAACAATATTTCCGCCCCTGGTCTTTACCCTTCGGTGGAAGAGAACCACAAGCAACGGCGTTTTCTGGGGTGCGACTATGGGGCTTAGCTCGAGTCTCCTATTGAGCCTTCTGAAAGAATTCGCCAATATTCATACCGTAATCGAACCTGGAGCCTGGGGTATGATAATTGGCTGTACTTCACTGATCGTCGTTTCCCTTGTTGGGGTTAAGGAAAAAGAAACACATCAAATTATTGATACGATATCGGAGTCAGTCAGTGAGATTAGACCTTTGCCAATGAGACCAGAACCTGTTGCTGTCGTAGTTCCATATTCAGAAAAATAAAATATGCTCTAGAGGGTGTGAAGAACCGATACGTTGATTATAGTGTTCTCTAAATATCCGGAAGAACTCATGATAAAAAACTGTGAGGTCTTCCGGATATAATTGTGTAAGTGAAATAATACGATCAAGAAAGTGGTGTAAGAGGACGTTCACAATTTCAGGTATTGTAGGAGGCATCGATATCTCCTAAAATGGTGCTTGCTGAAACACTAAAAAAAGGAGACAGAGTGATAGCCAAAGCTGGATTACCGAATATAGTCTTCAATCCTCGCGAGAATTGCAGCCATGAGTATTACAGGAAGATAGACGTAACAAAAGCTGCCTTTACCCCCCCGCAGAACCGCCTCATTTGCCCTACAATCAATTCTCTCAATCACAGGGCATGAAGACCTTCACCCTGATGAACATTTTTGGAATTAGCTCCTATTTGATGAACAGTCCAACCGACTGACCATATCATACCGAAATATTTAATCAATTACGAATTATCCTCTTGACTTTCCGTAAAGACGGCATCAAAATAGGATCATCGACATTACGTTCATCATTGAGGTAACCAAGATGACCAACTCAATACAAAATACGCCTTTTCTTTTGAGTTCGGCCCATTTAAGTGCCCAAGATGACGGTTTTTCCGTCCCAAAGGATATCAGAAACTCAATAGAAAACTTTGTGAAAGAGAAAGGAGGTAGCGGATGAAGTCGAAAGGCTCAGAAAACATCGTGGCTTTTCCTTTTGCGGGAGAGCAGAAGAAGCAGAGGAAAAAGCGCACGAAAAAGACCGTTGACAGGATCAAGTATTTCAATGTCTCACAGATACGCCTTTTGAGAAGGGCTGCAAGGGAACAGGCGGAAATGGATTTCTCGAAAGGCCGCATTGCCGGTATTCGGGAATGGATGGTGATCGACCTCCTCACCTCGACGGGACTCAGGGTATCCGAAGCAGCCAACCTGAGATGTGGAGACTTAAAGATCGGATACGGGGAAAGCAGGCTCTTTGTCCGTGAAGGGAAAGGAGACATTTCCGGTCATATCGTGATCAACGAATCCCTGAAAAAGCATCTGAAGAGTTTTCTCCGGTGGAAGGAGGAGAGAAACGAGAAGACCGGGAATGACGATCCCCTCTTTGTCGGGCAGCGTGGCCCCTGGACAGCTCAGGCCATTCAGCAGATCGTGAAAAAATACCTGAAGGATCTCAACCTTTACGAAAAGGGGAAGTCCGTCCACGCCCTCAGGCACTCCTACGCCGTGGAGCTTTATTCCCGTGGGAAGGATCTCAGGACGGTTCAGAAACAGCTAAGACACGTTTCAATTCAATCCACCCTTGTCTACGCCGATGTTACCGACGAAACGATAGGGGAACAGATAAAGGGGCTGTGGAACTGATAGGAGGGGCATACAATGACGGATAAGAAGAAAAGAGACACTAGGGCAAGGGGTCCACAGAAAGAACAGGATCAGCTGAAGGGAAGCGAGAACAAACCGGACAGGCTGAACATCGGCATAAAGGTGGACAGATCCCTGTGGAGACGGTTCCGTGCCGTTGCGATCAGGAAAGACGTAAACGCCGGGGATCTCCTCGACAGGGTCATTGAAGACTACCTGAAGGAGCATGAATACGAAAAATAGGAGAAGAATGAATGGGAACACAGGAAGTGCTGTCAAACATTGAAACAGCCATCAACCGCGTCTGCAAGGACATCACCGGGAAGAAGGGAATGACGGGAGGGGATAAGCTCGACTCATTGTCGAAGCTCGTCAACTCATACAGCAGGCTCCTTGAAAGGGGCCAGAACGTCTCCCAGAGGAAGGACGAGGAGGAAGGCGATCCCGACTACTACAAAAACCAGAGCCAGCAAACAGTTGAGAGGAGAGGGCTGATCCGGTAAAGGGGTCTCCCCCTTTTGTAGCAAGCAGACTCTTCAAAAAAACGTCTTTTTAAACGACAAAACCCCGCCACCAACAAGCAGAAAAATCAAACATACTACATAATCCGTAGCACTCCCAATGACATGAGACGGTTTTGTCGAGTGACCTACCCCCCCCCCTCGACTAATCCGTCGCATTCAACGGTTTTTGTAGAGTGGATACTTGACCACAAATTTTTTCCCAAGATTTTCAAAGAGAAATATTTTATTGCAATTTCAAATAGCTTTTTTTAAACATAAGTCATCCATCGTTATTATATTTGTTTTCCAGTCAGTAGATAGAATACGACTTAGAGTCAAAGAGGATTTCAATATCAAAGAGGAAATATTTGTAAAAATTTTAAAAAATGCGCCTAAAGCCTTTCCCAAGTATTTTATAGTAAAAACGATTTTTTCAGGTGCAATGAGTTTATCCGTCAACAGGACAGGACAATGAAGAAATGATAACTCTCGGCATAGACTACGGAGCCTCCAATATAGGAATCGCCTTGGTCCTGACAACCGAGGCTGGTGAAAATATTCCTTTGTTTGCAGGGACTCTCAGAGTTGATGCGAGGCATCTGAAAGAGAAGGTCGAGACCCGGGCAGGTATCAGGCGGCTCCGAAGAACCAGAAAGACAAAAAAACGACGTCTCAGGAACCTTCAGCACGCCCTTGAATCCCTCGGATTATCTCCGGACCAAACCTCAAAAATAATCAGATTCAGCAAGAGAAGAGGGTATAAATCGCTTTTCGACAAGGACACCCCTGATGAAACGAAGGATGACAGCGAGTTAACCTACCGCTTCACCCGTGAGGAATTTTTTAAATCCCTTGAAAAAGAGTTATCCGAATGGATTTCAGATGAAGTAAAGCGAGCAAAGGCCCTCTCTATCTGTGAAAAAATACTTAACCGCCATGGCAACCGGGACCATGAGATCAGAAAACTCCGTATTGATAATCGGGGAGTGAGCCGGTGTGCCTGGGAAGGATGCAGGGCCGTAACACCTCGGTTGGAAAACGCACTCAAAGAAGCCCTGTCACAGCAGCTATATACGGTATTTCAAACGCTGGTCAGAGAAAATACAGCCATCAGGAACGAAATAGACGAAGCTGTAGCCAATCTGACAGAGCTGGCAAAGCGGCTCCGTAATGCCAGCGGTGATGACGCCAATTCAGAAAAAAAGATCCTTCGGAAAAAAGCTCGTTCCGTACTGAGGCATTTGCGAGACAGGTTCTTTGCGCTTGATGAACCCGGCCTTGAGAAAGATAAAGCATGGAAATATATTGAATCGTCGTTGATGAACACTCTGGAGAACAGGGGTGGAAGAAATCGATACTGCCGTTTTCATAGCAATGAATATATCAATACGATCCTCCAGGGAAAACCGGTCCCGTTCAAGAAAACAATAGCTGACTCGGATATCATCTCAAGACGGGAACAAATCGCTTACGCAAAGATTTGGCGTTATATAGAAGCCCGCCTTCTTCCTCTTGCACCTGAAGGGATTGATCGCATCGTTGTGGAGAGGACGGCTTTCGATCTCCTCGCCGGAAGTTGGAAAAGTATTGCGGATGCCACCGATGCCTTCAAGGAGGATATGTATCAGCAGGGACCGATGTACGGTTTCAGTTCCAGAGGAGAGATGCTCCGTGAGGAGTTCGGGGGACTTTGTGCTTACTGCGGATTGCCTTCATCGGTTCTCATGGACAGAGACCACATTCTTCCCCGGGCGGATTTCTTTTTTGACAGTTATCTTAATATCGTCCCGGCCTGTCCAAAATGTAATTCGGCGTTAAAAGGCAGACGACCGGCTTCTGAGATAGCATTGACAATTCATCCCGATGCCTACAATGCCTATGATCATTATCTCAGAAGTAAATTTAAAAAAAGGCCCATGCACTTCTTCCACACAATCAAAAAAGGCATCCTCAATCTCATGAAAGACCCTGACCGCCTTTGGGAGGCTGAACGTTACCTTTCTTTGATTACCAAACAGTTCAGCCAGATTGTCCAGACACAAAGAAGCCCCAGGCCATTCGCAAGATATTTGTCCTCAAAAATTGGGACGCTTCAAGGCAAAACCCCGGAGATCCGCTTCAGAAACGGCCGCCATACAGCACTCTATCGGAATGTTGCCTATCCTGAATTTGACAAATATCGAGAAAAAGCGGAAGGAAACGCAATCAATCACGCCCTGGATGCCATGTTGTTGGCTTCAGAACTGCCCGACCTTTATCCCGTGGAGTCATTGAATATACCGTTAAGCAGTTTGAAGGCATGGTCAGCGTCTGTGAAGAGAAAGGCCCCGAAGCCTTCAGCAGACGGCATTCCGAGCATCCAGAATCTTAATGATTTTGTTGATGGCTTTGAAGTAGTTCATGGAGACGGCTATGTCGATGTTGCATTGAGAACCATGGTCTGGAATCAAAGAGACACGATGACCCACAAACAGGATCCCTACGGATGGTCTGCAAAAGACAAAAGGCCCACCAAGAGGACTTCGGCACTTGACCTGTACACAGAACTCAAAAAAGAGAAGGCCGGCAAGGTAAAGAACAAAGTCGAATTGATTCATCACCCGTCATTGAGAAAAGCCGTTTCGGATGCCGTGACTCCCGAAAATCCGGGAGGAACGGCTGCAGAGGCGTTAAAATTATGGCTGTGTAACTCGGTCAGAAATACCTTAAAGACATCCCATTTTTCAAATCATCCAGGCGATCGGGCACGAAAAGAGGCCCTGGAAAAATTTGCGAGCAATGAAAACGAAACGATCCCAGCGGTCATCGGTGTCAAAATGTTTGACCTGGGTGTTCAGGGAAAGATCGATTTGGAGAGATTGGACAGGCAGACGGGCAACGTTGGCCACAGATACATGACACAACCACCCAATAGGGGGGTGATTGTAGCATATCCGAAAGCGAGTGATGGGCATCCGGATATGGCCCGTCCCTGCTGTCTTTACTTAAGACAGAACGGTGCGGTTATTCCGGAAGGACTCGCCATTTTCAAACCACTTCCCGACAAATTATCAAAAGGTCGGATCTTTGGTTCCCATAATAACGAGGTAAGCACTTTGTTTCGTGATGTCGAAGATTACCTGAAGGATTGCGGCTTTTTCGGCTACATTTTATTAACGCCGGGTTGCGTTGCCCATTACGCTGATGGCCATTCTTGGTTCGTCAGGAACTTTGATCAAAGTAAGGATTTCAAGAAATTCCGATTGAGAAATATTGTGGCTATAAGGAAAACACCCTTTTCCCAAAAGTTGATACCGCAAAAGGTATTGACCTGAAGAAAGGAGGGTGTTACACATTTTTCAGGTTGTTCTTTGACAATTCAGATTCTCAATTATCGGTCCGGTTGAAAAGAGCATCGGTCTGAAGGATGCACTCCGGGATAGGGCAGTCCCGGCTCTTGCTGTTTCCCCGGTAAGACCTCGGAAGCAAGTCCTTCAGCAAGTCGAAAGACACGATGTGAGCCTATTTTTTAAATGTGAATCAACCGATATCTTCACATTCATTGTGACACGGTGAGATGATGACCCGCCAGAAGGCCAAAATGTTTCAATCAACCGATATCTTCACATTCATTGTGACGGAATCCATCGGGCCCGGATCACATCCTTATATCCGTCCAGACCACCCAAATGTTCAAAGTTTCAATCAACCGATATCTTCACATTCATTGTGACGACGATCTGCCTGCTTAACTCCGATGTCATACTGGTTTCAATCAACCGATATCTTCACATTCATTGTGACTCCGTAATGGTATCAATGATTGTTGACGCTCTGGTTTCAATCAACCGATATCTTCACATTCATTGTGACACGGTGAGATGATGACCCGCCAGAAGGCCAAAATGTTTCAATCAACCGATATCTTCACATTCATTGTGACGGGCCGACACCCTGAAATACGCCCAGGAGAACTTTGTTTCAATCAACCGATATCTTCACATTCATTGTGACCTTGATGCCCTACGGACATCAGCAATTCGACCCTGTTTCAATCAACCGATATCTTCACATTCATTGTGACAGCGGATCTGAATTGTCAAAGAAAAACCTATCCTTAAGAGGCGTTTTCCGCGAACCTCTCTGGTAACTTCCAAAGTTTGATCATTTTTCCATTTTACAGACGCTTGGGTACGAATTAAGTATTCAATATTACATACAATATTGATTTCCGCGAACATCCAAGTAGCCAAAAAAGGAAAAACTTTGTATTCATTTCCTTTTCCTCCATTCCCACGACGGCATACCGTGAGAGTCACTCCGTAGTCACATTTTCCATTCCGAACTCATCTTCTTATTTGATCCAATGACTTTCTTTGGAATTATCGTAAAAGGGTAGCAATAGGGTAGCAGAAAATGATAAGGGGTTACGATACATGAGTCGTAACCCCTTGTTATTTCTGGTACGCCTGCTGTGATTCGAACACAGGACCCACGGATTAGAAGTCCGTTGCTCTATCCAGCTGAGCTACAGGCGCACGAGCTGTGTCACACGACTTTAAGGAGTTGAAATTAATAGCCCCTTTAAACTTCCTTGTCAAGGCAAAACAAATATTGGGAAAACATGTGCACTACAGGGCGGTGGGGTCAAGCCTGAAGGTCGCGGGTTGGCGAGAAATAATGACGAGAAATTCGAGAAATAATGATTGACGAACACGCCGAGCTTCCATAATATAAGGCGTGCATGGATATATAACGAATTGAAACGCTTGCGTTCTTCGTTTTCAGCGAAATTTTTTAATTAGCTTTTTCCCTGGGATATGTTCAAGGAGGTGGACCGTGCGCGTAAGAGTGGCGATCAATGGATTCGGTCGTGTGGGACGGTATCTTGTTCGGGCCTGCGTGGACAGGGAGGATATGGAGATCATGGCCATCAACTCCCGGGCCAACCCGGAAATTCTGGCCCATCTTCTCCGGTATGATTCGGTTCACGGCCCGTTTTCGGGAAAGGTGGAGGTAAAGGATTCCTCTTTGATCGTGAACGGCCGTGAAATCATGATTACGTCCCTGACGGGCGACCCGGGCGCTCTGCCCTGGGGGGACATGGGTGTGGATATCGTTTTCGAATCGACGGGCAAATTCCGCAAGCGCGCCGAATGCGCCGGCCACATCGATGCGGGGGCGAAAAAGGTGATCATCGCGGCACCCGGCAAGGGAGTCGACGGCACGTTCGTCATGGGTGTGAACGAAGCGTCTTATGACCCGGAGAAACATCACATCGTTTCCAACGCCTCGTGCACGACAAACTGTCTGGCCCCGGTGGTCAAGGTGCTCCACGATTCTTTCAAGGTCACCCGGGGGTTCATGACCACCGTCCACGCCTATACCATGGATCAGCGTCTTCTCGACGGGTCTCACAAGGATCTTCGAAGGGCCCGGGCAGCGGCCATGTCCATCGTTCCCACGACAACGGGGGCGGCCCGTGCGGTCACGGAGGTCATCCCCGAGCTGAAGGGCAGGATGGATGGTGTCGCCCTCCGGGTCCCCACGCCGAATGTTTCCGTCGTCGATTTTGTGGCGGAGGTGGGCCGGAACGTCACGATCGCTGAAGTCAACGACGCCCTCAAGGCGGCGGCCAACGGACCGCTGAAGGGTTACATGGCGTTTTGCGAGGAAGAGCTTGTTTCAGTCGATTTCACGAGCAGTCCTTATTCCTCCATAGTGGATGCCCCGTTGACGAATGTCATCGACGGGAACCTGGTAAAGGTATTTTCCTGGTACGACAACGAAAGCGGGTATGCCTGCCGGATGAGAGACCTGGCCCTTTTCATGGGGAAAAAGATGACCGGTAAGTAAATGGAAAAGCCTGTTTTTGCCGCAAACTGGAAGATGCACAAAACCATCGGGGAGGCTGTTTCGTTCGCCCGGAAGCTGACCGAGTCCATCGGATCCCTTTCAGACCGGGAGGTCCTTCTGGCGCCGCCCTACACCGCTCTTTCCGCCGTTTCCCTTGCCTGCAGGGATTCCGCCGTTTCCCTTGCCGGCCAGAACATGCACTGGGAGGAAAAAGGGGCCTTCACGGGCGAAATTTCCCCGAACATGCTTCTCGATGTCGGCTGTACGTGGGTCATCCTCGGCCACTCGGAAAGGCGTCATCTTTTCGGGGAAAGCGACGTAATGGTGAATGACAAGGTAAAAGCCGCCCTGAAACACCACCTGAAGCCTCTGGTCTGCATCGGGGAGACCCTGGAGGAACGGGAGCGGGAGAGGACCTTCGCCGTTGTCGGAAAACAGTTGACGGGGGGATTGAATAATATTTCTCCCGGTGATATAAAGGCGCTCACAATAGCCTATGAGCCCGTTTGGGCCATCGGAACGGGAAAGACGGCAACGCCTGACGAAGCCCAGGAGGTTCACCGTTTTATCCGGAAACAGCTCCGTGAACTTTACGGCGCGGAGGCCGCCCGGTCCGTGAGAATTTTATACGGCGGAAGTGTCAAGGAATCGAACATAAAAGAACTCATGGGCATGCCCGATATCCAGGGGGTTCTGGTGGGCGGGGCCAGCCTGGACGTTGATTCTTTCCTGAATATTGCCCGGTGCCCATTACAATAACAGTAAGGAGATAGAAGGTCTTGCTCATTCTTGTTACAGTCATTCATGTAATTATCTGTCTTCTGCTCATCATGATCGTTCTCCTGCAGAGCGGTCGCGGGGCGGACATGGGGGCGGCTTTCGGCGGTTCCAGCCAGACCATTTTCGGCAGCAGCGGCCCGACGACTTTTCTGGGTAAGATGACGACGGTCATCGCCACCGTTTTTATGCTCACGTCCTTGTGGCTCGCCTATGTCGCCGTTCACAAGGTTCCCTCGGTGATGGAGGGTGTGGCGGTTCCTTCCGCGGTGGAGCAGACCCTGCCGCCGACGGAAAGCGGACAAGAAGAAGGGGCTCCCGCGGCGGTACCCGCTCAGCCGGCACAACCGGTTGAAACGGGTAGCGAAAACGCTGGTGGAACGAAGTAGCGGATCGGGAGGTTTTCCGCGTTCCCGCTCACTTTTGTATTGACAAAAACCGTAAAAGAAAATAGACTTTTCACGCAAATGCCGAAGTGGTGGAATTTGGTAGACACGCTATCTTGAGGGGGTAGTGGGGAAGCCCGTCCGGGTTCAAGTCCCGGCTTCGGCACCATTCTATAAAACAATATCCTTCGTGATTGTGGGGAATTGGAACTAAGTCCAATTCCCCACAATGCGTTTCAGGGGTCTTTTGGGGTGATCCCATCCCTCCTGACTTTACCTTGGCATCCCCCGTTCCGATACCGGTGCCGGGCCTTGTGGACAGCGGGCATGGCTGAAACGTGTCACGCGGGGTCTTGCCTCATTTTTTTTCTCTAAATCCACGTTAGTTGAGGTATCACTCACAGTGGAAGACCTTCACGACCCTTCTGGTCCCCGAGAAGGCGGGTCCAGGGGAACAGCCTCGTCGATGAGCATGACGGGGATGTCGTCCTCGATCCTGTAGAGAAGACGGCAGTGATGACAGATGAGGCCGTCTTTTTGGTCGCTGAGGACGATGTCGCCCTTGCACCTGGGGCATGCCAGGATGTCCAGGAGTTCTTTCCTGATGGCCATCGTTTTCATTCTCCTTTTGCCGCTGGTTTCAAAAGGGAGCGGCCCCTCTTCTTTGTTTTCCCCGGCAATCTACCCTTCGCCGAAAGTTTGACCGCGTCGAAAACTTCCTGAACGGTGATCTCCCTCATGCAGTCCATGCGGTCGCACTTTTTGAGAAAGCAGGGGCTGCAGGGGAGGTTCTTCCTGATGACAGTGTGGTTTTCGCCGAGGGGACCCGTCCTGATCGGGTCGGTGGGTCCGAAAAGGGCAATCGTCGGGGTTCCCACGGCGGCGGCCAGATGCATGGGCCCCGAGTCGGTCGTGATCACCAGGGCCGACCGCCGGTAAAGGGAGGCCAGGTCCTTCAGTGTCGTTTGGCCCCCCAGGTTGACCGACCGGGGGCAGAGGGCCTTGATGTCCTCAAGGATACCGTCGGACCGGCTACCCGTGAGAACGACGGGAACGTTCATCTCTTCCGTGATTCGGCGGCAGAGTTCCCCGAATTTTTCACTGTCCCAGAGCTTGGTTTTCCAGTAGGCGACGGGATTGAGGGCGAAAAAAGGGGTTCCGGGAACCAGTCCCGACTGCCGGAGGAGCTGGTCCACCCGGGTCCGGTTGCCTTCGTCCTCGGGAATATCGAAACGGGGATTTCGGGGATCGCCGCCCAGGTGGGAAACAAAGTCGAGGTATCTCAGGACGGCATGCTTTCCCATGTCCTCGTATATCTTTTCATTGTAGAAAAGGCCGCTCAGTTCCTGGAGGCTGGCGTATCCGACCCGGCGTTTTCCCGAGGATAGAAAAACGAGAACCGCGCTTTTCAAAAGGCCGTGAAAATCGATGACCAGGTCGTAGCGCCGGTCCCGCAAGTCGCCCAGAAATGTTTTAATGTCTCTCAGCGTTTCCGGAAGGTGTCGTCCTTTCCGGATGTGGGAGGCCCAGGTTTTTCTCCGGGACACGATGACCCGGTCCAGGCAGGGATGGCCCGCCAGAAGGTCCGAAGCCCCCTCTTCCACGACCCAGGTGATGTGGGCCTCGGGGTAAAGCTTTCTCAGCGCGGCCAGGGAGGGAAGGGTGTGGATGACATCCCCGATGGCGCTCAGCTTGACGATGAGGATATTCATGATTCCCTATCCCGGATCCACCGGACGGCGTCGAGGACATCGTCGGCCCTGTAAAGGACCCGGTCGGCCCGGTGGATGTTGACACCGTAACCCGTCCGGACCAGGATGCCACCGGCGCCGGCATGTCGGGCCGCCTCCATGTCCTTCAGCATGTCGCCGATCATGTAGGACCGGTGAAGGTCGATGGCCAGGTCGGCGGCGGCCCTGAAGAAAAGCCCCGGTTTCGGCTTTCTGCAGTCGCAGTCCTTTCTGTAGGGGGGGGTACCGAAATTTGGGTGATGGGGGCAGTAGTAAAAGGCGTCGATCCGCGTTCCTTCCTTTTCCAGCCTCGCGTTTATTTCCCCGTGCACTTCGTGAAGGAACCCCTCGTCGAAAAACCCTCGGGCCACGCCGGACTGGTTCGTCAACACCACGGCTTTCCGTCCCATTTCATGGATGAGGGCGACGGCCTCCGCCGTCCCGGGAAAGAGCTTCAGCTGGTCCAGCCGGCTCAGATAGCCGACTTCCTCGTGGATCGTCCCGTCCCGGTCAAGAAATACCGCGCCGTTCCCGCTCATGCCGGATAGTCCTCCTCATGGCTCAGCAGGGAGGACGACGCCTCGTACACGTCTTCCTCCGTGATTTCTTTCATGCACCGGAAATCGGTGGGGCAGGTTTTTTTCAGGCAGGGGCTGCAGGAGACGTTCTTCGTGATGACCACGCTTTTTTCCCCCACGGGAGAGGTGGTCCGGGGATTGGTGGATCCGAAAACGGCGACCAGCGGGACCCCGAAGGCCCCCGCCAGGTGCATGAGACCCGAGTCGTTGGAGAGGAAGAGCCGGCAGCGGGAAATGACTGCCATCGCCTCTCTCAGGGATGTCGAGCCCGCCAGGTTGATCATGGAATGCCGCCCGGCCCCGGCCACCCGTTCGGCCACGGCCCTGTCCGCCCCGCTGCCGAAAAGGACGGTCCTGAGACCGTATTCGTCGGTGAGACGGTCCGCCACGGCGGCGTACCGTTCGGCGAACCACATCTTTGCAGGTCCGTAGGTCGCCCCGGGGGCGATGCCCAGCAGGGGCATCTCCCCGGTCATGCCATGGGCCCGAAGAATCTCACGGGTTGCGGCACCCGTGTCCTGTCCCGGGAAAAGCCGGACCGCCGGGCCGGCGTCACGGCCGCCCAGGGCCTTGATCATTTCCAGGTAATAGTGGATCTGGTGACGTTTCAGGATCGCCTTTTCCCGTTTTACCGGGTGGGTCAGAAGCAGCCTTCTTCCGTCGGTGCCGTATCCCGCCCGGATGGGAATTCCGGCGAGGCGGGCGATGAGGGCCGCCTCGAAGGCGTTCTGGAGAAGAACGGCCGCCTGAAAGTCTTTCTTTGCGAGAGATCGGGCGAGCCGCCATTTTCCCGGGAGGCCTTCATGGATGCCCGGGGCTTCATAAATCATGACCTCGTCCACGTCAGGGCAAAGGTCGAAGAGATCGGCCACCCAGGGTTTCACGAGAACGGTGATCCGGGCCCGTGGGGCGCTTTTGCGGATGGCCCGGAGGGCCGGAAGGGTCATGACCACATCCCCGATCCAGTTCGTTCCGCGGACGAGAATCCGCTCCAGATCGGCGAAGGGAACGGTCCTGGGGGGCGTCCGTTTCACCATGCCTTGACCTCGTAAGGCTTTGTCTTCCAGCGCTGGTGCGGCCAGAACCACTGGTCGGGGTATTGGCGGATGAACCCTTCCAGGTAGGATGTGAAGGCCTGGGTGTTTTCCACGAGGTCTCGCTCCCGGTCGCCTGTCCGGGTGACGGGGATCTCCGGCCCCATGATGACGTGATAGGCGCCGTCGGCCTGCCGGACGTTGATGACGGGGACGACAGCGGTGCCCGTTTCCAGGGCGAAACCCGCCACACCCCGGGTCGTTGCGGCGGGGCGTCCGAAGAAATTCACGAAGACCCCTTCACGCCAGGCGACGTTCTGGTCCATGAGGATGGCCACCGCCTGGTTGTTCCTGAGAAGCGACCGGATGGATTCCGATGCGCCACCCTTCGGGATCATCCGGTGTCCCGTGATGCTCCGGAACCAGAGGACCACATTTTCCAGCACGGGGTTGTCGAGGCGGCGGTAGACGATGTTGGCGTGAATGCCCACGAAGCCGATGGCCACCGACATGAGTTCCCAGTTGCCCAGATGGCCGGTGAAAAAGAGGCAGCCTTTCCCCCTGGACAGGGCGTTCTCGTAGTGTTCCCGGCCTGTGAATATCACCCCGGGGGGGAGCTCGCCCGGCCGGTAGGTCGGGATTTCGAAGAATTCGGCCGCCACGGTGCCTATGTTCCGGAAGACGTTTCTCCCGATCCGGGAAATTTCACCGGTTTTTTTTTCGGGAAAAGCCCGCAGGAGATTGTGGAGGGTGATGAGCCGGTGCCGCGGGGAAAATCGGTAATAAAGGAGAAAGAGGGCCCGGAAAAATTTTTTCCGCGCCGGCAGGGGTAAAACCCGGAAGGTGACGAGAATGAATCGGGTCGAACGGGTCATGGTCACGATGACAGAACCCCCAGGATCAGGTCTTCAAAGGCCTCGTTTCCGTCATCGAGGGTCATGACGATCCGGAGACGGTGGAATTCTTCGTGGAAATCGGGAAATTTTTCCAGTTTGACGCCGTCCTTTTCCGTGGTGACGAGGACGGCACCGGGAACGCGGCCGGCGACCCGGCGGAGCCGGTCCACATCTTCCCGGGTGTACCGGTGATGGTCCGGAAACGTCACGCAGGCCGGGGCGTTTCCAGAAATTTCGTTCAGCATCCTGTGAAAGGACCGGGGGGCGGCGATCCCCGAAAAAGCCACCAGGGGTTTCCCCCTGAAATCCGCCAGGGGGCGGCGGTTGTTTTCCCTCCCGCGGATGAAGGATTCCGCTTTCCGACGGGCCCGGAATAGAGGTTTTTCACTGGGAATCCGGGGATCGGCGGCCGCCGGTGCCCCTCCCGTTTCCCCGGCTCCTGTCAGAATGATGGCGTCCGCCCGGGAGAGACTTTCCGGGGGCTCCCGGAGTATCCCCCGGGGGAGCAGATGGCCGTTGCCGAAGGGGGCGTTCTCGTCCATGAGAAGAATGTCGAGGTCCCGCCCGATCTTTCGGTGCTGGAACCCGTCGTCGAGGAGCAGAATGTCCGGCCGGAATCTTTTGAGGGCTTCGTATCCCGCCTCGACCCGCTTTGCCCCGGTGACGACGGGGACGTTCCCCAGGACCCGGGCCATGAGATACGGCTCGTCCCCCGCCCTGTCCGGGTCGAGGAGGACCGCCTTTCCGTCGGAAACGATGTTCACCCGGCTCGCCCCACGGCTTCCGTAGCCCCGGCTTATCACCGCCGGCCGGTTTCCCTGTTTCTGGTAGAAACGGGCGAGATGGAGGATCATGGGCGTTTTGCCCGTTCCCCCCGTGGTGATATTCCCCACGCACACCACCGGGAGGGGAAGCCTCACCGGTTGGAGGATTTTCCTGTCATAAAGGCGGTTCCGATACCGGACGGTTCCCTCGTAAAGGAGAGAGAGGCCATGGAGCAGGGTCGTCAGGGACCGGGTAGGCGAACCGCCCTTTCCGGGGGAGGCGGTCGCCGGGATGCCATGGTCTTTCCATACCTGTCGTCTCATGCTTCGAACAGCCTTTTCTCCCGCTTTTTCAGATTCCCGCCGCAAGGCCTTCTTTCGGTTCCCGGAACTGGAGGGTGTAAAGGCGGCTGTACTCGCCTTCCTTCAGGAGGAGTTCCTCGTGGGTTCCTTCCTCGACGATGCGGCCCCCGGCGAGAACGCAGATCCTGTCGGCATGCTGGATGGTGGACAACCGGTGGGCGATGACCAGGGTCGTCCGGCCCCGCATGAGGTTGTCTATGGCTACCTGGACTTCCCTTTCCGATTCCGTGTCCAGGGAGGAGGTGGCTTCGTCGAGGATGAGGACAGGGGCGTCCCTCAGGATGGCCCGGGCGATGGTGAGCCGCTGCCGTTCCCCCCCGGAAAGACGGACCCCCTGCTCGCCGATCATGGTGTCGTATCCTCCGGGAAGCTGTTCGATGAAGTGATGGGCGTTTGCCGCCCGGGCCGCCTCGATGACGGCGGCGTCGTCTTTCCCGATATCCCCGTATGCGATGTTGTTTCTCACCGTGTCGTTGAACAGGATGGTCTGCTGGGTCACCATGGCGATCTGGGCCCTTAGGGATTCCAGGGTCACCGCACGGATGTCCAGGCCGTCCAGGAGGATCCGGCCCTCGGTGATGTCATAGAACCGGGGTATGAGATTGGCCAGGGTCGTCTTGCCGGCACCGCTGGATCCCACGAAGGCCACGATTTCACCGGGCCGGATGGCCAGGTTGATGTTTTTCAGGACCGGGGCTTCCTCGTATCGGAAGGAAACGTTTTCCAGGCGGATCTCCCCCCTGACGGGAGGCAGGGGGACGGCTCTTTCGGCATTCGCGATGTCCGGCTCCATGTCGAGAATTTCGAAGACCCGGGTGGCGCCGGCGATTCCCTGCTGTATCGTGTTGTTCACGTTGGTGAGGCGTTTCACCGGCTCGTAAAGCATGATGAGGGCCGTGAGGAAGGAAAAGAACGTTCCCGGTGTGGAAGTGCCCTGGATGACCTGGTAACCGCCGTAGAAGACGATGGCGGCGATGCCGAGGCCGCCGAGGAATTCCATGAAGGGTCCCGAGACGGCCCTGATGGAGGCCGATTTCATGAAAAGGTGAAAAAGCTCCTCGTTTTCACGGCCGAAACGCTTTCCCTCGTAGGGTTCCATCCCGAAGGCCTTGACGATGCGGATGCCCGAGATGGTTTCCTGGAGGAGGTTGGAAAGGCTTCCCAGGGTCACCTGGGTGCCCGTGGCCACCTTCCGCAGTTTCTCGCCGAACTTGGCGATGGGATAGATCGTCAGCGGGAAGACGAAGGCGGCGATGATGGCGAGTTTCCAATCCCGGTAGAAAATGACGAAAACGAGCCCGACGAGTGAAAAGGAGTCTTTCAGGAGGCTCGTCAGGGCCTCCGAGACGGCGCTCTGAATGAGGGTGACGTCGTTGGTGATCCGGGACATGAGCATGCCCGTTGGGTTTTTGTGAAAGAAGGCCAGGGACTGGCGGTGGATGTGGTTGTAGAGATCGTTCCTGAGATCCATGACGATTCTCTGCCCGATGTAGTTCATGAGGACGGCCTGGCCGTAGGTGCAGACCCCCTTGACGAAGTAGATGGCCAGGATGGCCAGGGGGATGAGGTAGAGCATGGCGGCCTTTTTCTGGAAGAAAATGTCGTCCAGGGCGGGTTTGACAAGGAAGGCCAGGGCCGCCGTCGTGAGGCCGACGACGAGCATGAGGACGAGGGCGATGAGAAACTTCCCCGTGTGTGGTGCGGCCAGTCTGAGGAGGCGTCTGAAAACGGCCATGAAAGAATGCCTTCCCGTTGCAGTGAGAACCTTTTTATCGCAAGAGGCGGTCCTGAAAGACCTTTCTACTTATAGAAGATCCAGGGCCAGTTGTGCAACCCGTTTTCCCGCGCCCGGTTCTCCAAGCTTCTCCCGGAGGCTTCTCAGGTCATCCGCCATCCCTTTTCTGACGGTCTTGTCGGTGAGTATTTTCAGGAGCGCCCGGGACATGGCTTCCGGTTCCGCCTGTTTTTGAATGAATTCTGGGACGATGGTCCTCCCGGCGACGATGTTGACAAGAGCGATGGAGCGGATCCGGATGACCAGCCGGCCGATGAAGTAGGATATGGGGGAGACCCGGTACAGGACCGCCATGGGGGTCCCCATGAGAGCCGTCTCGAGGGTCGCCGTGCCCGATGCCACCAGGGCCCCGTCGGCCACAGCCAGCAGGTCATAAACATGATTGGGGATGACACGGACGGGGATTTCCGACTTCCCGAGGATGTCCGAGACCACCTTTTCCGGCACCGTTTCGGCCAGGGGGACGGCAAACACGAGATCGGGCAGACGCGCCTTGAGGCGGCGGGCCGTTTCGATCATCACGGGGAGAAGCGTTTTCACCTCTCCCGTCCGGCTGCCCGGGAGAAGGGCGACAAGAGGTTGTTTCTCTTTCACGTCAAGGCGCCGACGGATTTCCTCAGGTGAAATGCTCGATTTCACCACATCCAGGAGAGGGTGACCGGCGAAGTGAACGTCCGGCATGCCGGCCTCCTCGTAAAAGGCCTTTTCGAAGGGAAGAATGACGGCCATGCGGCGCACGTATTTTTTGATTTTCTTCACCCTGCTCTGCCGCCAGGCCCAGACCTGGGGACTGATGTAGTAAAAGACGGGGATTCCCTTTCGGTGGGCCCACCGGGCAAGGGGGAGATTGAAGTCTGGATAGTCGATGAGGATGACCAGGTCCGGCTTTTCCGTCACCAGGGAGGCTTTCAGCCGTTTCAGGATTCTCAGGATGAAGGGAAGCTTCCCGACGACTTCGGTGAGCCCGACGACGGCCATGTCCGCGGAGGCGGCCGCCAGGTCGACCCCGGCTTTTTTCATCCGTTCCCCGCCGATTCCGTAGAACCGGAGAGAAGGCCTGAGCGTCCGCATTTCCCGGACCAGGCTGGATCCATGGAGGTCTCCCGAGGCTTCGCCGGCTACGATGAGGACCTTTTTTCCGCCATGAGACGCCGGGGAGGTCTCAGGGGGTCTCGTTGATGACATGGCAGATCTTTCCGATTTCCTCTTCCGTGAGCTGGGGACACATGGGGAGGGACAGAACGGTTCGCGAGGCTGTTTCGCTTTCCTCGAGCATCCCGCCGCCGGGGAGGTCGGCGAAAACCTCCTGCCGGTGGAGGGGGACGGGGTAGTAAACAGCCGTTGCGACCCCCGCCTCCTGGAGGGCCCGGGCGACTTTCTCCCGGTCTGCGCAGCGCAGGGTGTATTGATGATAGACGGGGGTGACGTGGGGCCGGGCTTCGGGCGTTTCCAGTCCCTCGCGGCGTAATCCTTCCCCGTAGGATCGGGCGTTTTTTCTCCGGGCCTCGTTCCAGGCGTCGATTCTCGGGAGCTTCACCCGGAGAATGGCGGCCTGTATCTCGTCAAGCCGGCTGTTGTATCCCAGGTGACTGTGATGGTATTTGACCGATGTTCCATGATTGCGGAGCATCCTGACGGTTTTCGCCAGATCGTCGTTGCCGGTGATGACCATGCCGCCGTCACCGCAGCAGGCCAGATTCTTGCTCGGGAAAAAGCTGAAACAACCCAAATCACCGAAAGTCCCCACTATTTTCTCTTTGTACCGGGCGCCGAAGGCCTGGGCGCAGTCCTCGATGACCCGGAGATCGTAGGCTTTGGCGAGGTCAAGAATGGGATCCATCTCCGCGGGGTGGCCGAAAAGGTGCACGGGGAGGATGGCCCGGGTTCGCGGGGTGATTCTTTCCTCTATCTTTCCGGCATCCAGGTTGAAGGTGTCCCTCTCGATGTCGACAAAAACGGGAACGGCGCCGACCTGGGCGATGACCTCGGCGGTGGCGATGAAGGTGAAGGGCGTCGTGATGACCTCGTCGCCCTGGCCGATACCGCAGGCTCGAAGGGCGAGAAGCAGGGCGTCCGTTCCGTTGGCCACGCCGATGCCGTGGGATATCCCATGATAGCCGGCGATCTCCTGTTCAAGGAAGGAAACGTTTTCTCCGAGGATGAACTGTCCCCGGTCCAGGACGTCCAGAACGGCCCGGTCCATTTCTCCCTTCAGGGTTTCGTACTGTCTTTTCAGGTTCACCATGGGAATCATGGTTTCAGATACTCCTCTCCTGTTTTCATCTTTTCCAGAATGAGGCAGGCCAGTTCCAGGGAGCGTCTGCCCTCCCGGCCGGAAACGGCGGGCGGCTCTCGGGTGATCACCGAATGAACGAAGGCCCGGATTTCCCGCTCCAGGGGATCGTACGGCTCGATCCGGACGTCGTTGGGCGTTATTTCAACGTCCCCCCCGGGGCCTCTTTTCCGGGCCAGGGAAACCAGTTCCCGTTTTCCATAGTCCACCGAGTGGTACCCCTCGGGGCCAAAAAACCGGATCTTCTGCATTTTCTTTCCCGTCACCCGGCTTGCGGTTATGTTGGCGACACAGCCGTTTTCGAAGGTGACCCGGGCGTTGGCGATGTCTATCTTGTCGGAAAGGACCGGGATCCCGACGGCCTCCACGTCCCGGATGGGAAAGGGGACGTAGTGAAGGACGATGTCCAGGTCGTGTATCATGAGATCCAGCACGACGTCCACATCCGTTCCCCTGTGGAAGAAGGGGTGAAGGCGGTGGGATTCGATGAAGAGAGGCGTTTTCATGATGCCGTCCAGGGCGGTGATGGCCGGGTTGAACCGCTCGATGAGGCCGACCTGGAGAAGGGCCCCCGACTTTTCCGCCTCGGCGATGAGGTCGTCCGCTTCTTCCAGGGTAGCGGCGAGGGGCTTTTCCATGAGGACATCGATGCCGGCGGCGAGAAGTTCCCGGGCGGCGTCGTGGTGATTATCCGTCGGAACGGTGACGCTGACGGCATCGACACGGCCGATGAGTTCCCGGGTATCGGTGAAAAAAGGGCAGCCATAGGCCCGTCCCGCCGCTTCCGCTTTTTCGGGAACGATGTCCACCACGGCCGAAAGGACGCACTCGCCGATCCCGCTGTACTTCTGCAGGTGATAGGTTCCGAGATGACCGATTCCGACAACCCCTGTCCGGACCCTCGGCTTTTTCTCTTTCATGAAACGGCCTGCCTTTCCGTTGAGCGGCCGTTAACGGCAGATTCCCCGGGGGGCGTTTTCAATAAAGGAAACGAAGGCTTCGACTTCCGGCAGGGGCGCCACCTCTTTTTTTACCTTCTCCAGGGCCTCCGAGAGAAGAAGGGAGGATCGGAAAACGATCCGATAGGCCTTCTTGAGGGCCTCTATGGTTTCGACCGGGAACCCTCTGCGACGGAGCCCCACCTGGTTCAGTCCATAAAGCTTGGCCCGGTTGCCCGCGGCGCTGACGAAGGGCGGTATGTCCTGGGCCACCGCCGACGCTCCGCCGATGAAGGCGTGAGATCCGATCCGGGTGAACTGGTGGATGCCTGACATTCCCCCGACAATGGCATGGTCGTCTATGTGGATGTGACCGGCCAGGTTCACCCCGTTGGCGAGGATGATGCCGTTTCCGAGTTTGCAGTTGTGGGCCACGTGGCAGTAAGCCATGATGAGATTCTGGTTTCCGATGACCGTCCGGGCGATGTCCGCGGAGGTGCTCTTGTGGATGGTCACGAATTCCCGGATGATGTTGTTGTTCCCGATGATGACGGGGCAGTCTTCCCCCTGGTATTTCAGGTCCTGGGGAAGGGCGCCGATGGCGGCGAACTGGAAAATTTGGCAGTTTTCACCGATCGTCGTGGTTCCCTCGATGACGACATGGGGGCCGACGCGGGTGTTTTTCCCGATGGTCACGCCGTCGCCGATGACCGAATAGGGGCCGACTTCCACCGTTTCGTGGAGGACGGCCCCGTCTGAAATGATCGCCGTTGAATGAATTTTCATGGGTTGTCAAGTCCTTCCTGGGGTATACAACAAGAGGCCGGGGAAAGAAGAGAGGCCGGCATGGCCTTCCCCTTCCCGCAGCCTCGAAGCCGGGCTCTTCATATCAGGATTTGGTTTTTTCTTCCAGTTTCTCGATCCGTTTCTGAAGGCTCGTCAGCGTTTTTCTCATGTCGGGAAGCCTGGGGAAGCAGGCGAGGGTTCGAAGCCAGTCCTGGTGGGGCATCTGTACGTATCCCGACACGGTCTGCAGGGCCGGCACGTTTTTGTGGATTCCCGATTTGGCGGCCACCATCACGTGATCGCCGATTTCGATATGGCCGACGATACCCACCTGACCCCCGATGATCACCCCCTTGCCCAGTTTCGAGCTTCCCGATATGCCCACCTGGGCGACGATGACGGAGTTTTCGTCGATGACGACGTTGTGCGCGATCTGGACGAGGTTGTCTATCTTGACGCCCCTCTTGATCCAGGTCTTGTCCAGTGTTCCCCGGTCGATGGTCGTGTTGGCGCCTATTTCCACGTCGTCGTCGATCTGGACGATGCCCGCCTGGGGCACCTTGATGTTTTCCCGCCCCGGGTTGGCGAACCCGAATCCGTCACTGCCGACGACAACCCCCGCGTGAAGGATGACCCGTTTGCCGATTCGGCAGCGCCTGTAAACGGTGACATTGGGATAGAGAACGGATTCGTCGCCGATCTCCGCCTCGTCGCCGATGACAACGCCGGGATGAAGGACGGCCCTCTTTCCGATCCGGGCCTTTTCGCCGATGTAGACACCGGGATAGACGGTGGCATCGCCGTCGATGAAACTTCCCGGGCTGATCCACGCGCCCTTGCTGATATGGGGTTTTTCCTTCTTTTCCGGGTAGAAGAGGCGAAGAAGCCTGGCAAAGGCGGCATAAGGGTCGGCGGCGAGGAGGAGGTTTTTCCCTGGAATCTCCGTTCCCGGCGGAACGAGAACGGCCGAAGCCCTTGTTTTTTGAAGCTGGGGCCGGTAACGGGGGTTGGTGAAAAAGGTCAGATCCCCCGGGCCCGCCTCCTGGAGTCCCCGGATATGGCGAATGGCCACCTCACCGTTTCCGGAAACGGTTCCTCCCACGTACGAAGCGATCTCATTGAGTGTTTTCGGCATTTTCCGGGCTCCCGGCTTCTCCATGGGGGCCGTTATTTCTTTTCTTTTTTGTAGACCTTGTCATACTCGGCGATGACCTTGTCGGAAAGGTCGATCTGCGGCGCGTGGTAAGCGAGACCGGGGCTGTCGGCGTCCCATATGGCCAGGTATCCACCGCTCTTTCCCATTTCGGCGACGATTTTAAGGACCTCGGGAATCATTTTCTGGCTCATTTCCGTGAGCCGCTTGTAATCCCGGTATTGCCTCTCGTATTCGATTTCCTTTTCCTTCAGGGCCTCCTCGGTGAGGATGAGCCGCTGCTTTTCCAGGGTATCCTTCAACTGCTGCAGTTTCTTTTCTTCGGCCTCGATCCTGGCCCGCGTCTTGTCGAAAATTTTTTGGAACTCCTTGGCGGCCTCCTGGCCCGCCAGGGATTTCTGAAGAATTACCTTCATGTTGATGATCGCGATCTTGTCCGCCGCCAGGAGATTGCCCGCCGTCAGAAAAAATACCAGAACCGTCAGAAGAAGCACCTTTTTCATTTTAGTCTCCTTAAAAAATAATTGTATCTTCCCATGGGGAAGGTTACATGAACATTCCGATGGTGAATTCCCAGCGGCTGGCCGGCTCATCGTCCTTGCGGTCGAGAACATATCCCCACTCGAGCCTGAGCGGCCCGATTGGAGAGTACCAGCGAATGCCGACCCCCGCTGTTTTCCGCATGTCTCCCAGTTCATAACCGCTTTCCCACGCGTTTCCGGTGTCGAAAAAGACGACCCCTTTCATTCCCGCCGACTTGACGAGGGGGAAAACGATTTCCGCGTTGAAATTGAGCATGGTGAGCCCGCCGATGACATCCCCCGTCACGGGATCGACGGGGCCCACGTCCCGAAGGCCTCTCAGGGTGGATATGCCTCCCAGGTAAAACCGCTCGTAAACGGGAACATCCTTGTCGTCCATGGGGGAGATGTATCCGAGCCTGCCGCGGATGTTGAACACGTTGTCCAGGGGCAGGGGGAAGAACCACGAGGAAAAAAGGAGGTATTTCGTGTAGGCGGCGTCGCCTCCGAAGATGGTTCCCGTCTGCTCGACGGAAACGCTGTTCTTGGACCCGCGGCTGGGGAACATCCAGTCGTCCGTCGTATCTCTCATCAGGGTCAGGGTCACCCCGCTGGAGGTCAGTTCCCCTTCCTGTCTCTTGATGTAGCTGGAGGCGTTTTCATCGACGTTGTAAACATCATTTCGGGAAAGTTTGTATTCCGCGTATCCCTTGAAGTTCTCGAAAAGGGGATAGCCGAGGGTGAACCCGACACCGGTCGTGTCGAGATCGTATGTATCGTAATCCACTTCCATGTTCCAGGCTTCCAGTCGGCTCCAGAGGGGCATGTCGAAAAGCCAGGGCTCCTCGAAGGAGAGCTCGTAATTGGTCGTCTGGGACCCGAAATAGGCGTTCAGGCTGAGGGTCTGACCCCGGCCGAAGAGGTTTCTCTGGGCCACCTGGGCCATGAAGATGGCGTTTTCTGTTGCGCTGTACCCCGCCCCGATGCTGAAGAGTCCCGTGGCCATTTCCTTGACCTGGATGTTCACGTCCATGAGGCTTTCGTCGGGGCCCTTCCCCGTCTGAAAGTTGACCTCCTCGAAATACCGGAGCTGGTTGAGTTTCATGTAGCTTTTCTGAAGTTTATCCCGGCTGTAGCCCTCTCCTTCGACGAAGCCCAGCTCGCGACGGATGACCTTGTCCCGTGTTTTGGAGTTTCCCGCGATGGTGATCCTGTTGAAGTAAACGGGGATTCCTTTGCTGATGCGCAAAACGACATCCACCCGTTCTTCCTTTTCCCGGGTGACGATTTCCGGGGAAACCACAGCGTAGGCAAACCCTTCATTGTTGCAGATCTCCTCCAGGGTGTCCACGTCCTTCAGGACGGCCTGCCGGTCAAAGTAATCCTTCTTCCTGATGTTGAGGTTGTCAATAAGGTCCTGTCGGGGCCGGGAAAGGGTGTCTCCCTCGATGGCCACGGTCCCCACCTTGAACTGTCTCCCTTCCGTTATGGGAATGACGATGTAGATCCCCTCGAGGTCGTTTGTGATTTCCGGGTCCCCCACGGTGGCCTCGATGTAACCGTGATTATGGTAATAGCCGCTGATCTTCTGGATGTCTTCCCTGAGCTGGTCCGTTTTCAGGAGCCCCGAGTCGGTGATGAAGGAAAAGAAGCCTTTTTCGGAGGTGCCCATCAATTTTTTCAGTTCCTTGTCCGTAAAGACGCGGTTTCCCCGGAAAGAGATGGACTCGATGTAGAGCTTTTCATTTTCCGTGATCTTGATGATGACACGGATGTCCTTGCCTGCTTCTTCAATTTCATAGGAGACGAGAGCGTTCCTGTATCCCTTGTCATGGTACAGGGCCCTTATTTTTTCCACGTCCGCCTTGACGCGGTCCAGGTCGAGAATCTGGCGGGTTTTTATGGTCATGACCGCTTCGATTTCTCCGCGGCTTATATCGTCAAATCCCTTAAGATTGATTTCCGATATGAGAGGTTTTTCTTCAACGGCATAAATCAGGGTCACGCCTTCCGGACCCGTTTCCTTTTCCGCCTCGACGTTGCTGAAATAGCCCATGGCGTAAATGCTCTTGATGTCCTCGGACACCCGTTTCCTGTCGAAAAGCATGCCTTTTTTGCTTTTCAGGGCGTTCTGGACGGCGATGCTTTCGATCTTCCGGTTTCCCCGAATGCGGATTTCCGAGATTTTTCTTTCCGGAAGCAGGGAAAGGACGATTTTCTCACCGAGGCTCCTTATGACCGCTGGCAGATTTTCCCGGTTCCGCCCCTGGACGAAATGGTCTGTCCGGCCGCCCCTGTCCAGATCCCGTATCGTGGCGTCGGCGCTGATCTGGCGGCCGAAGAAGGAGAGGCTTCCGGTGATGGTGAAATCCGCCCCCCGGGCCTTTCCCAGGGCCAGGATGTCCGTTTCATCGACGGGTTTCCCCGGCTCGGAAGGGAGAAAAGCCCTCCCGTCGATGACCTGTAGATCCTCTGCTTCCATGAGATATGTATTCAGGGTGTTCATTGCCGTTTTTCCGATCTCGCCGCTGTCCTCGGACGCGTAAACGGCGAAAGGGGCGAGAAGAACCGTCTTTTGCCCGTCGGCCCCGAGGGCCCGTGCTTCCGGGAACGCGAGCAAAAGAGCGGTCAGGAGCAGGAGAAGAGGGAAAAAAAACTTATTTTTCGGATGACCTGATTTCATAGAGGAGACCGTCCTTGATGCCGACAAATCGGGTCATCCGCTTTGCCAGCCGCTCATTGTGGGTCACGATGACGAGCGTGATTTTCCGGGTTCGATTCAGCTCCAGGAGAATCTCCTGAATGTTCTCACCTGTTTTCGTGTCGAGATTTCCCGTCGGTTCATCGGCGAGTAGAATTTCCGGTTCCATGACGAGAGCGCGGGCGATGGCGACCCGCTG